>ERZ1643249.966-NODE-966-length-30112-cov-35.789034_pt1 | contig 30112 bp, 41 predicted proteins | sample MGYA00579263_ERZ1643249 | MGnify/ENA primary metagenome ERZ1643249 (study PRJEB29033, sample SAMEA4952264) | chicken gut metagenome | biome: Broiler Chicken; feature: Gastrointestinal Tract; material: Caecum | place: Ireland | collected 2018 | study: Broiler...
CAGACGATCACAACCGTAAACAAGTGTACTCTTTTCATAACTCCTCCTTTGAGAATAAGGCTTTTTCTTCGTCGGTGAGCGTCACGCCAAACAGCGCGGCGAACTGATCGAGCGAGAGGTCTTTTGCGTTGAGCTGTAGGTCGCCCTCGTATTCGTAGTAGGCGTACAGCACAATTGCCGCCATTTTCGCGCGCGCGACCTTTTTATACTCATTGAACGCGTCGGCGAGTTTCTTCCGATCATCCTGCTCGGTTTTGAGGTCGTTTTTGAGCGTACCGACCTCATCGCGCAGTGCCGTGATCTCAGGCGTCGCCTTGATCGCACCGTCAACGTCGGTGAGAATGAGCGCCTCGCACGGGTACTCCCGCACGACTACGTCACGAATACAGTGCTTGACGGTCGCATGCAACTCACCCGCTTCAAGGTTTTGGATCTCCACGCGCCCGCCGTCGATATAGACTTGCTTGTACTTGCCGTTAAGTTCGTAGCAGTAGAAAAAATCCCCCGTCTTAGGGGGGATAGTGACATTAAGCACAAACGGCTTTTGAACGATATGCACGGACGAATCGTACAGGCTCGTCCCTTCTGATATTACAAGTTTCATGAGTTCCCTCCAAGATAAGGCTTGAGTTTTGCCGGCACATTACGGATTGCATGCTCCATTGGTGTTCCCGCATCAAGAGACATGAGCATGACAGGCGCCGTAAGCGATAAATACCATGAAACAAGCTCGTCATGCTCATCCTGCGTTTCTGTCTGCACGCCGTACGCGACTTCTGCGCAATATTCGCGAAACGCTTTTACCAGCGGCCGGCACAACGATTGAAGGTGCGCAGTCTCTTCGCCCGTGCCTATAAGCCTGCTGTTCTCGTCTACAGACAGGGCTGTAGTTTTTTTTCTTATCGCTTTTTTCATTGCGTTCCACCTCTCTTTTCAGCATAGTTCTGTGTCAGGGTCAATTCCGCGCCATACTCCGAATTGTCCGTCGCTCCTTGCGAAACAGCCTCCGTCCCGCCGTTATACGCCTTATAGCGGTATTTATTAAATGCGATTGTTTCTGCTGTCGGAGTATCCGTCTTATACGTCAGCGTCATGCCGTCCTGGGATAAAACATACTCACTGTACTCCGCAAGTTGCTCTTCCGTGAACGGCGTGTCCTGTGTAATCGTCTCGGATTGGCGTACGACATTGTTCTCAGCCGGATATGCCGTATCGTACTCCGCAAGCTCGATCGGTGACGTGACAGATACCACGTCTTCCGTATCGTCTGCCGAGCCTGTGCTTGTCAGGCTCTTAAAATTCGCGTTCTTTAATCCTGAGAAGTATGGCTGATATTCGGGAGCCGTTTCATCGGTGTATGCACCTTCTACCACCCATAGCTTAAATGTAAAATCCACCTCTTGCCCCTCAGTGAACTGGCTTGTCGTAAAGCCGATCGTCCTCACCAAAGAATCTGCCGCGGGCGACCCTGACTTATAGCGTGAACCCTTTGAGATAGATATATTGCTTACGATTCCGCTCTGAACGATCGAGATTCTGACGATAGCCGGCTTATCAATGACGCTTGTGTATGTCTTTCCGGATAATATTCTAAACCCCGGGACCAAACTCCACTGCGTGTACGTCTCCGTTTGCGTAAATGTCCCGAATAAATGAAAAGTCCCGTTTTCAAACGTCAAGGATAAGCCATTGTGCGCCACGCCTTCGTTTCCCTCCTCAAAGCTTGTAAATGTTACTAAGTTTTTGCAGGAAACTGTGCGCCCTCTGATCTCTTTTAGTTCCGCAAGCGCGCCGTTTATAATCTCCGCACCGTCTGCAGTCACCCGCGAGGTGTACTCCTGCGTAATGTCCTGCGACAAGTACACCGTTTGCGACGCGATCGTGTACAGGTTTTGGATCTCCTCCTGCGCATTTTGCAAGGAAGTTTCTGCGGAGTTAAGCCCATCTTGCAGCGCGGAGACGTTCCCATTCGTCTGCGCAAGGTCTTTCTTTGTCGCGTACGTTTCCTCAATGTTGTTCCCATCCTCATCAGAAACCGCCTTCCCTGCCGTTCCCGTAATGTCAACGGAAAGACTGTCTCCGCACGCGACGGGAACGCCGTTTTCGAAATATACGGGCACGTCTGTGCTCCCGACGTCCTCTGTGGCGAGCTTTGATGCGACGCCCGCGGGCGTTGTGCCGTCCCGCAGATCGGAAATGGACTTTGCGAGCGCGGCATCAGCGGCATTTCTTGCCTGCGTCTCTGCGTCAAGGGAGGCTTGGGAGGCGAGCCCGTCCACGAGGTCTGCGACCGAGAAACGTATCTGTTGCCCGTTCTGCAGCGTGAGCACGACTTCTTTTGTCGCCTCGTCATACGTTCCGCTGACAACCATGCTCTCGAGCGGAAGATCAATCGAACGAGTGGCGAGCGCTGTCCCGTCCTCGCTCACGAGCGTGATCGTCATGACATAAGTCTGCGGGTTGATGGAGAGCGTCAGGTCATGCCCGTAGAACGAGATGATACGGTTTCCCTTCTCGTCCCCCGTCGCCCTGTCCGCCTCTGTCGCATGCCCCGCAGAGAGTTCCGAATACGTCCCGTTCTGCAAGGCGTACGGTTCAAGCGCCTGGGAGAGTTTCGCCTCGGAGACCGCGCCGATATTCTCGCGCGCCTGCGCCTGCTGCTCGTCCGTGAGCGTCGCGGGCGCATAAACGACGTCAGACGGCGCATACGCTTCGTCAGCCTCTTCCTTGAACACGCCGAGCGTCTGTATCGTGATGATATCGGGCGTGTTGACGGCGATACTGACCGTAACCGGCTCAGCGGGCATATAGAACGAATATGTGTTCCCGCTGCTCTCTACCTCGATCGACGTGTTCCCCATGACCGTTACATTTCCGACGGTATATCCGTTATCGGGAGTAAACGTAAACGTTACGAGATCTCCTTCTTCTGCCGATGACGGACCGTTGAGCGTTCCACTGGTGTAGGAATAGGAAATCGGATAAGATATCTGCGCGGCACGCTGCGTGACGATCGAGATATTCGGAGTCGCGGATGTAAACAGGACGCTGAATCCATTCTCGGTCTGCGCCGTTACCGTGCACCCTGTACCGGATACAGAATCCATGTAATACCCGGTTTCCAATTGAACGTTAAACGCGCGTGTAGCCCCCTCAGCGGTTTCAAACGTTTTTCGCTCGCCGGACGTCGTCCAGATGACAGAGTTCCCTTCCGCGACGGTTGATACGGAACCAACGCCGGAATCGAACGTGATCGAAAGAGTCACCTCTACCTTTTCCGGCTCTATGGGCTGTGTTCCGATGTTGATCGTAGACGGTGTCCCAGAAATCACGGCATTGAACGTTCCCTCTGTGTATTCGATATCGGATATGGTACAGTTCTCGCCATTGACATAAGATATCCGGTATCCGTCTACCAGCGCGGCTGTGAACGAATTCTCTTCGCCGGGGACGTAGGTCACATCTTGAGTGCTCCCCGTCTCAGAAAAGGAAACCTCATCACCGTTGATATCCGCGGAGACATACCCGACGCCGCTGTCGAAATTTACCGTCAGATCGCTTGTTCGCGGCGCAAGTGCCGTCAAGACCGTGACGGTGACCGACGCAGCCGGCATGGTAAATGAGTACGTCGAACCGCTTACGTTTACTGTGACAGGTCCTGTCTCCGTGCGCGCAGTAACGCCCGTAACCTCGTATCCGTTTTCCGGAAGGATGGAAAAAGAAACGACGCTTTCGGCTTCAGCCGAGGATACGGCGCCTGTCAGCGTAGCGTTGGAATAATTCCAAGTGATTGGGTAACTCTCCACGCCTTCTTTTTCTGTTACAACTGAAATGCGCGACGTGGGGCTTGAAAACCCGACCACAAACGAAGACTCTGCCTTGGAAAGAATCGTGCATCCGGTTCCTTTCACATCAGTCAAAGTGTATCCTTCGGTAAGCCTTACGTTAAATGTGTATCGCTCGGACTTTGAGATTCCGCTTATGTTCACTGCGGTCCCGGAGACGTTCCATGTACCGCCGCTTCCGGCGTCCGTAGATATACCCGTAGTCCCCTCGTCAAACGTCACGGTGCAGTTCGTAGATGAGAGCGCCGCTGCGGCAACAATAACAACGTCACTGTCCGGCATTATAAAAGAGTACCGACCGTTTCCAAGCGAGGTCGTGGCGACTGTCTCATCATTATCCGCTCGCCTGACGAGTACGCTATTTATAGAGTATCCGGAAGTCGCCGTTACAGTGAACTGAACGCTTGCTCCTGCAGTTGCCGTACCTGGCGCTGAAATTGACGCATTCACAGGCGCCCTTGCAATGTTGTATACGTTCTTTCCGGTAATAACGGAAAGAGATGCTTCGTAAGCCGTAAATGTAATATCAAACGTGTTGTCCGCGGTGTTGACGTTGGATATCGTACATCCGGCTACGGCGTTAACCGTTTTCAGCCCCATTCCACCCGGGAGAGCTAAAGTGCAATTCAGTACTTCTCCGACATTGCATGTTATTCCCTGCGTCAACTCGCCCAATTCCCAAAAGGTATACTTCTTTTGCGTCGACGGGACATACATTCCTACAAGAACAGCGGACTTGCCGCCCATCGTCATAGTGCAAGTTACGTCTACCGTTTCTGCCGTCCCAGTCGTCACTGCAATCGTAACATTGTCCCCAGGCATCGTGAACGAATACTCGTTTTCCCCGACCGACGTGACGGGGATACTCTGCTCTGACGAGGATGCGGTGATCTCCACGATCTTGTACCCAAACGACGGGGATACCGCAAACGTGACAGTCTCGCCTTGTCCGTGAGACGTTCCTCCGTTGACCGTCACAGACGCATGCGATGCTGTATATGATACGTTAAATTTCTTTTCAGTTCCTTCCGTCTTTAGCCACAGTGCTAAGGGCGCCGGGATATCCTGTGGCTCTTCTCCGAAACTGATCGTCCTGTATGCCTGATCTGTCCATCCGGTTCCTTCGGCGTAAGCCACAGGAGGATGCGCACCGCCTAAATACCTCATAGACCAGGACTCGGAATTTACGAACTCAATACCCGTATAAGTTTCCTCATTTGTAAGAAAGGAAAGCCCCATAAACCTATAAGTCTTCCCGTCATCCAAGAACTGATCGGGCGTAGCATTTAGAACATAGGTTCCGAAGATCGCAGTCATAACCCACGCCTCAACCGTGATCACGGGGTTTTCGGAGGTGAATACCACGTCAAACGTCTTTTCCTGAATGTTAGAGATCGTGCATCCGGTTCCGGTGACCGCATACAAACTCTCGCTCGACGTGACATTCGCCGTATAGACCTGTCCTTCCTGATATGCTATCGTGGCTGTATTTTTTTCCGGTGTAAGAAGCAGGGAGCCGAACCCCGTTATCGACAGACCCGTGATCGTCCCTTGAAAATTGACCGTCAAATTCGCTGTAACTTGAGCCATGGCTTACTCCTTGTCAAATAGTGCGCGCACTTGCGCTTCTGTCGCATAGCGTAACGTCAGGTTGTCCGAATCGGACGCAGTCCATAACCGACCGTACCCGTCCACACCGACGGGCTGTCCCATCGCCGCCGTCTTGTTCACGGGCCGCACGCCGCCAAGCCTCTCCGCGCTTGCGATCGGAAGGACGTACGGGTCTACGTGAACATTGTCCAAGTCCTCCTGCAGCTGCGCGATTGCCTGCAAGATCTGCTGATAAATTGTCTGACTGGGCGCCGCGGGCAGGATGACCGGCACGCCCTTCTCCACGTTAAACGACGTTGAGGACGACGCCACGATCTCTCCAACGGCGTTGTAGTACAGAAACTGCACCGTGACGACGCCGTGTTTCTGTAAAACCGTATTCGGCATGGAGTACACCCAGCCGGAAAGGAGATTACCGTTCTCGTCCGTGTACGGGATTTGCCCGCGCCACGTCATGAGCGCAGGACCTTCCCGCGGGAAGATCGACCCGTCCGGCAGAAGGAAGCCGACCGTCACCGAAGAGTTCGTCGCGAACGGCGCGAACAGGTACACGTTGTTGGTGTTCGCGCCGCCCTGATGCACGGGCGACGGCTGGGAATAGACGATCGTGCCGTCATTGTTCGCAAAAAAGATCATTCAGTCCTCCTTCGGCGCAATGCCCGTGAGCGCCGTGTATTCCTCGTTCAGGCTCACAGAGTGGTTGAGCTCGTCCGCGATCTTCTCACGCGTCTCCTCTTCCAGCTCGCCAAGCGCGCTTAGGACGTCCGGAACGTCGGCGAACATCTCCTGCGCTTCTTTGATACGCTTCAGCTGCTCCGTGTAACCCTGCACCGCCTCCGCTTCTCTGCGGTTGTTCTCCGCGATCACAGAGGACAACGCAAGGAGAGCAAGGTACTGACTTATCGTAAATCCTTCCATACCGTTTGATCGAAAACCTCCCTTTTTTTGCAAAAATAAACAGGCTCTATCGCCTGTCCTCGCTCTATATCCACATTTTCCGCGACGAGCAGGTCGCCGCCCGTGACGATGGTCTGCGTGGTGATATCGCCCTCGTCGTCCTCGACTTGGATCTCCTGCTTTGTCTGCGCCGTGACGATCGCCCACGCCTTGCCGCCGAGCACCGCGCTCCCGTTGACAACGATATATCCTTCGTTCGCGCCCGACGCGTCGACGGTGACGGTCGTGTAGTACATATGCTCGAGTTTTTGCTGCACGGACGCCTCCAGGTGGTCTGTGAACAGGTTGAGCGGCTCGGGGAAGATATACAGTCTCGGGCGGGCACTTCCCGCTTTCGCCCCGCGAACGAGTTCAAGATTCGCGGCGAGCGCGGAGCCGATAATGAGGTTCCTTCGGTTCGTCACGAAATTGACCTGAACGTTGACTTGCAGTTTCTCGCGGCTGTCCTTGCGCAGATACCACGGCTGCAAGTGCATATTCCCGAGATAGCCCGCGCCCGATGACGGCACGTCCGCCGCGGGCAAGCCCGTCGCGATCTCCAGCGCGTCCGCGGTCTTGAACGGCAGAGTTTTGCGCAGGTCAAAGCGGTAAAAGTACGCGCGCCCGTAGTAGTCCGTGTAACAGTAATTGTCCTGAAAATACCCTTGTACGAGATCGTTCCCTTCCGACCCGTTCGACTGCCACGACGCGACCGCGCCCGCGGAATAGTTGTCCTCGTACTCCCACGAAAAGCTTACGGCGTTCCCGAACGCCGCGGCAACGACGGGGAGCGACACCGCGGGAAGCGCCTGCCCGCTGTACGTCTCGCCCCACGCCACGACACAAGTCAGCGGGGAAGTGTCGAACGCGGTGGCGGTGAACACGTCCCCAAGCGCGCTCATGAACTGCCCCATGATCATGCAGTCGTTATCGGGCTCGACATAGTCCCCGATGACGACATACTCCTGATACAGGATATTCCGCTCGAGCGCCATCGTCATGGAGACCTGCGAATACCGCTTCTGCGACGATATGCCGATATATTGCGAAATGCGGTTGAAGTCCTTCGTGAGCGCCACCGTACAGCGGATACAGGTCGGCAGGAGCTCGTGATATACCGCCGAAATGTAATAGTCGTCGTCAAACTTCATGCCCGCCTTCGGCAGCTGCGAGATCCGCGAAAGAACGTAGGTATGCGTCTTTTCCGCGTTCCCGAGCCGCGCGATCACCCCTTTCAGGTTCTCGCCGTAGGAATAGGCGTCCACGAGGTTCGCGGACTGGTTGTACACGATCTTTGCGGGATATTTGTACTCGGTGTAGTTGGGCTTTGTCTGCCCGATACGCGCGTTGTAGACGGGCGCGTACGTCACGCGGAAGATGAGCGCCGCAAAGCTGTCCGTCTCCCCCGTCCCGAAGGAAATGTGTTTCCCCGAGACCGCTTCCAGGATATTGACGATGGCGTAGTTGGAGAATATCGGGCTGATCGGATGGTCCTGCTTATAGTTCAGCCCGCGGATGCCCTTCTCTCCCTGCACATAGTAAATGCCGTACGCCCGAGAGTTGGACGGGTCTGTCTTGTACTCGGACAGCTGCGTAAGGTACACGCTCTGCTCATACAGATAGGGCGTAATATCGTACCAGTCGCCGTCATAGTAGCACTCCAAAGCCGCGTTCTGCGGGAAGAAGTAGATCGGGCGGTATGTCGCGATCTCGCCGCTCGTCTCGTCGATACGCGCGTACAGGGTCTCCGTGCGCAGGCTCTGCCCGCCGCCGTCGAACGGCTCCGTCGTCACGCCCGTGAAGTCTTTCATCTGCACGACGATATTCTCCACGCCGCTGTCCAGCGCGGTGGCGTACTCGGATATCTGCTGCGCGACGGACTTTTCGACATACGGGCGGTTCGCGTGCTTCCACCGCTCTTCCCCGCCGTAACGGTCATAGGTGATCTCATACACCCATCTCCCGCCCTTCTGCACCGCCTTTGCCCGCGGCTCGGCGTGCAGCACTTCGCCGATCTGCTGCAAGCACTCCCGCAGCGTTTGCTTGGTCATGGCGATTTCAGGCAATGGAATGGTGTCAAACTGTGCCGCCTGCCCCGTATACGCCGCCCCTTCGCCGTTGTCGCCGTTGAGGATAAACCTCGGCGTCTCCCCCTTGCGGATAGGCTCCGCAAGCTGCAAAAGCCGCTTTATCCCCTCCGTTACCGTCCACTTTTTCAGGGGAAGTTTGTTTTCAATGGCTATTATATAATAAGTGTATCGAAAATCTTGATCTATAAATCCTCCGCCACTGTAAGATTCTCGCGCTATTCCACGATATACAATGGCATACGTCGCAGAAGTGTCCACGTTTAATGTGCTTCCGACGTCCGGTCCCGTTATTGTATTCGTTCCGCTTGGCGTCACAATATCTATGTATGCTTCATTAAAATAGTAATATTGACCGCCGCTCGGAATGTCGTCAAATAAAACACAGACCTGTGAAACAGGAGGGATTGTAATGACCGTGCCGACGGGAACGGGAGATAAAAAAGGTTTTTTGATCTCTTTAAATAAATTTGGCATACAAAAATGTGTTCCTTTATTGACTTTTTTTATTTGCCCTTTTATAATAAAGGCATGAAAAGATTTGTTTTTATTGTATTGTCTCTGTTATTTGCTTTCGGTCTTTTGATTTTGAGTGCTGTAAGGTCCTTTGATGTTTATTCCGTTTTTAGCGAAGATGGTTTAAGAGAAGGGTTAGAAGGTTTGAATGAAGCAGCGTCACAGCATCTCTTTTTGGGTATCATATATATAATCGGCTCTTTGATTACGCTCGCCGCGTGCCTTGTCGTTATTTTTTCACGATACAAGGTTCTCACTCCGATTTACAAAAAGCTGAAAGAATCCCACAAAAAACTAAAAGAAAAGCAAGAATCTAAACGTATCATGCGCAAACAAAAACGGCTGGAAGAGCTCCAAGCCGAGATTGATGAGTTAAAAAAGGACGAGTAGACCGTCCTTTCTAAGGAGATTTACGATCGTTGAAAAGACGAGAGGCGGGAGCAGTCCCGCCTCTTTTTTCATCCTTGCGTTTCCACGGGGACGACGGGCGTCGCCGCGTCCGTGAACGTTCTGCCGATGTCGTTCGTATAGGTCAGCGTGTCGACGATATACAGTTCGAGGACCTTGGTGACTTCGATGAGGGATAACTCGTGATTATACAGCCCCGTGCCGGGCGTGACTTCCTCGGCGGTGTCGTCCGCGACGATATACTGTTTCGTGTCGGTCTGCGTGTCGACGTCGGTATGCCCGAAGCAGAGCGTGTTTTTGCGGACGATCTCCACGGGCGTGCAGGGCGGGAGCGGCGGGAGTTTTATGCCGCGCAGGGAGAGCACTCCCTCGTCGAGCCGCTCGTCCAGGAAATCCCCGCCTTTGATGGGGATGACGGTCTTGCCCGTGCGGTTGATGCCGTCGATATAGACGGCGGCTTCGTTCCTTATCGCCATGTTCGCCTCCCGTCGGTGGAGGGAAGGTTCCCCATCCTGCGCCGCTGCATGAGCTGCCCGATCTCTTCCAGATTGGTATTGATCGAGCGCTGCCTGTACCATTCGGCAATGTCCAGCGCCTTGGTCAGGAAGAACGTGCCGAGGGTGGCAACAACGCCGATCGGGCCCGCCGCCGCGCCCGCGAGGATGGCGCTCCCCGCCGTGGAGAGCACCGTCTCTACCGTCTGCGTGGCGAACTGCAGCTTTTGCTCGTATTCGAGCGCGCCCGTCTGAAGGTTGACGGTCCCTATCCTGTTCTTCGCGATGGTCTTTGCGAAGTAGAGCGGCGTCCCCACCGCAAACAGCTTTTTCGAGGCGTTGACGAGCGCCGCCGCGCCTTGAAAGCCCGTAGAGACTTCCTTATCCCCGCCGCCGCCCGACGCGATGGGTGATTTTTTTTCACCGCCGTCGAGTTTGACGACGATGGTAGCGAGATCGGTGTTCGGCATTATCCTGCCTCCTTTATGACCGCCATATCTGCCCCTGTGACGCTCATGGCGACGTTGGTGACGACATAGACGAAGTACACGTCTTTCGCGTCGTCATAGGCAAAATCCCGCGCCGTGAGCGCGAGAGAGACGCTCTCCCCTGCCGTGACGGGGACGACCCCGCCGCGCCATGCCAAAAGTCCCGACGCAGACGGCGTGAACGTGAGCGTGTAGTCGTTTGAGGATGAGAACTCAAAGCGCCCGACCTGATAGCTGTCGGGAACGTCCACGAACTCGATATCGAGCACGGCGTCCACAAGTTCGACGCTCATGCCGAGATTCTGCACGTTCGCCGCGTCGCGCTGCACGCTGTGTACCTTCATGAAGTGATAGTGCGGCGTTCCGTCCGATTCGATGATGAAATGCGCGACGTTGAGTTTACCGTCCTGCAAGAAGCCGTCAAAGGCGTCAAAGTCCTCCGTGACGGGCGCGGTGAACGAGATCCCGAACGTCGCGGACGTGTCGAGCGTCTGCTTTGCCGTCCCGCCCGCGTAGACGTCGGGCTGCTCGGTCGGCGCGCGGGTGACAGTCTTGGTCTGATACGGGATGAAGTTGTCCTCGTTGTCGATGGCGAGCGTGGAGACGCGGGAGTTGACGCCGCCCTCGACGTATGCCATCTCGATATACACCTCGATCATGGCATAATCGCCCGAAGACGAGCGTCTGCCGACGTCGCCCGTAATGTTCAGCCCCGTCGTGAAGCCGAGCGAGAACGTCTTGCCCGCGCCGTCGACCATCGTGACCGTACGCACGCTTTGGAAAAACGTGTTGACCGCCTCCGCGACGATCTGCGGGAAAATATATTGGTCGTCGATGGTCTCGCGGAGTTCGGGCTCCGTCTGCGTCGCTTCCGTTTTGGGCGGTTTCTGCGGGACCTCGAGTTCGAGCAGAAGGTTGTTCGTACCTGCTTCGATGCGGAGCGCGGAGTCGGAACTGCCCGGGCGGCGCAGCGAGCCAGTAAGAAAGTATGTGACGGTATTCCCCTGCCGGACGGGGTTGAGCCGCCGCCCGACGCCCGCCCAGACGCGTGCCACGACGTTGGGGTAGTTGAGATTGGCATTGATGCCGTCCTCGATGAAGTTTGCGACGTCTTTCAAGGTTATCATAGTTCTCCTCCGAGCACCCGCGCGAGCCTGCGTGCGAACTCTTCGCAGAAGCGTTCCCACCATCCTTCGTTCGGGTTCTTCCTTCCGTGCCACCTCGGCGCGACCCACGGGTATTCCGTGTCCACGGCGTACGGCGCGATGGACTTATCGATATATATCCTGATCTCGGTATCGCTCGCCATCTCGATGACGACCGCGTTATACGCCATGTTCCCCGTGTCGATCGGGATCCATCCGTCGCGGCGCATCTCGTCGATGACACGGTAGCACGCCTCGTACAGGTCAAAGATCGTCATCTAAGTCCCCACGGGTTGGGGATCTCCACGAGCCGCATGACGGTCTCATATCCGACGGGCAGACCGACGATGCGGAACGCCTGCTTGGGTGCTTTGGAGTAGTCCCTGTCTGCGCTCACGATCCGAAAGGCGCGCCCGTCGGACGATATGACGATCCCGACGATCATGCCGTCGTCCGTGCGCTCGAGATCGAGCCTGTCGCGGGTGCGGATGGCAGTCTCCCCCGTCGCGGCTTGTACGCCGCCGAACAGCGTTCTGTACGCTTTTGAGTACGGATTGAGGTAGGCATACATGAACGGCTGCGCGCCCTCCGTCAGGTCGTTCGGTTCGTGCTTGTAGTACGAGCCTCTTGCCGTGTATTGCGCACGCGGGGCGTTTAAGTCAAGAGATGATCTTATCATATCAGCACCCCACATACAGGATTGAACGCCCAAGCTCTGGGACAGTTCTCCCCAGCCATTGAATTGCCGTTTTGTCGATCGCCGCTTCCCTCTCTTCCGGTTTTGTCGAAAGGGAAAGATTCCCGTTGAAATATAGATACTTCGCCTGATAGATCATGGCGTTCATGATGATTGGACGAAGAGAAGGAATACAAGCTATGTGATGATCTTGCGCCATATTGTTCGCGCTGAATTCATGAATGTATCCATAGATCATATCGCTTGCCAGTCGCACAAAGTCATTGATCACACTTTCAGGCGTGACAGTTGCCGTCTCCGAAAGCTCCGCGCGGATATCGACGCCCCTGTTCAAAAGCGCTTGCTCTGTAAGCACATACTGATTTACTGACTTATCAAACACCATGTAATCGTCGTCATAAGGAAACTGCATAAAAATCCCCCTTGTATGGAAAGAGGCTTGATGAGCTCAAACCTCTTAGAAAGCATTACGGAGCCGCCGTGAGCGACTTAGACGCCGCGTAGGTCGCCGCATTGGTATTGGTAGACGTGATCGAGACGGTCGCATCCTCGTAGCCCGCCGCGGAGACCTCCACGGTCGCGGAATCGCCGCGCGAGAGCACAAACGTATACGTGCCGTCCGCGTTGTTCGTGTAGCCGACGGTCGCGCCGTCCGCCTTAGCGATCGAAAGCGCCGCGTTCGCGATCTTTGCGCTCGCCGTACCCGTAACGGTAAGCGTGACGGTCGTCGTTTTGTTGGAATCATAAACGCCGACCTGCGAGCCCTTGCCGTAGTCCGTGTTGAAGCCGTAGGATTTGATCGTGTCGGAGAAGGACTTGGGCGCGATGACCGCTCTGCCGTTCTCGTCGATCGGGTTGACGAAGTCGGAGAGATTGGATGCCGTGTTGACGATCATGCCGATCGAGGAAGGACGCGTGACGCCTGCGCCCCACTGGAACAGCGTCTGAATCTTCGTGCCGACCGCGTTGCCGGGGTTGGGGATGGGGTTGATGATCGTCGAGGAACGCCCAAAGCCCGTGCCTTCCGCATTCGCGATGAAGCACTGCACCTTGTCGAACTCGGGGAACTGCTCCGCTGTGATCTGCGCATACGCCGCCGCCTGTCTCCAGTAGGAATCGGGAACGACCTTGACGGGAACGGTGGAATAGATGCCGCGCGTGAGCTGCCCCATCATCTTGCCGTCCTCGGTGAATCCGCCACCGATCAACATCTTCTGCCCGAGGTCGGACGCAGAGAGAAGCGCGCCGTTCTTGATCGAGAACAGAAGATCGAAGAAGGACTGCTTCATCATGATCACGCACTCGTTGATCGGATAATAGACAGCGCCCTCCGACCAGCTTGTCTGCGGGTTTGTCATCGTCCCGATGAGCTTATTCATTGCCTGCTGCAGCGCGCCTTCGGTAAGGGAAGAAAGATTGACGGGGACAATGTTGCTGTTCTCGGTCGCCGCCGCGCGCGCAAGACCGCCGATGAGCTGCGTCGCGAGAAGGGAAGAATCTTCCATATTCGCGACCGCTTCTGGCGTCAGGCGTGTTCTCTCCGCCGCAAGGGGCAGCGAAAGCATGTTCTGTGAGACCTGATAGATGACGGTCGCCTTGTCGTAGAGCTGGTTGAACGTAATGTCCACGCCGTCTGTCTCGATCACCTCGGGAAGCTCCGTGTTCTCAAGTCCGGAGTTGCCGGGCGTGCCGGGCATCACCATGCCGGGATAAGGAACAAGCGCGATCGTACGGGGCGCGTATGTAGGCGGCTTCATGATCGGGATTCGAACGGACGAAACGCCCTGCGCCTGCGCCGTTCTCGAAATAAAGCCGAGCCCGTCCGCATAGATGCGCGCATTGAGAAGGTTGCGCATCCAGACGTTGTACAGGCCTCTGTCCGTCAGAATGTCCTGCGCGTTGGGATAGTTGCCGTTCCCGACGCCGTTTTGATTGTAGGACTTCGTAAGTCCTGCCATGACCTGCGCATAGAGCACAGAATCAGAAATGCCATTGGTTTCAATTACTCCTGCCATTGTTTAACCCTCCTGTTATCTCGTGCTGAGTAGCCGATCTGCGTCCTTCTGCGTGTAACGGTCGTTGGATTTCGCACCCTCATTCGGGGACGGCGCGAGACCGTATTTCTCCGCAGCACGCTCCATGCGGCCCCCTTTTTCCTCCTGTCTCTTTTCAAAGACAGAAAGAAATCTGTCAAAGCGGTCGATGAGCGCATCGATCTTCGCTTCAACGCCGCCTCCCTTCTCCTCGCGCTTCTCCTCGGCTTTCTTTTCGTCGTACTCTTTCGTGCCTTCGGATTCGTCCACGCGATCTTTTGCGGACTGGGAATCTTCGTTCCCGTCCTTCTTCTCCTGTTCGCCGACGCTCTCGTCGATGCGGTCCTTTTCGGACTGACTATCGGCGCCCTTTGCGGCGACATCCTCTTTTGCCTTTTGTTCCTGCTTCTCGTCCTCGGTCATTGCCGAATCCTCCTTTTTTGGTTTGATAAATTCTAAAAATTTTTGAACTGCTCGCATGCGCCCTCCTTTTTTGCATGAAAAAAGCGGGGCATTGCCCGCTCACAAAATCTTGGTGCGCGACGGATAGTACGCGCGGTTGTTCTTTTTGGAATACTCGATATACCGCTTATTCCACTCGATCGCCTTCGCTCTTGCCTCGACATACCTATCATGGTTCACGCCCCTATTCTCGACGGCGACCGTGCGCCAGTCCCTGACGTTCCGCTCAAGGCGTCGCTGCGTCTCGGTAATCATGTATTCCTTTTTTTCTTCGTCGGCGTTCGGCTCGGGGAAGTAGTATCCCGTCTTGTACTCCACGAGGAAATGCCGACAGTTGAACCCCAAAAGCCCGTTCCGCCAACGCTTCCCGGATTTTGTCGTGTCGTAGATCTCCGTAGCGTTTTCCAACGGCACATAAGTCCTTCCGTCGTCCGTCCTTCCGCTCGTGCCGTCCAGCGAATACACGCGCCCCTGCCACGGAGCACAACGCTTGGAGCAATCCGCATGCGTGGAACAGATCACAAGCTTTACTCCACGCGATCTAAACCCGTCTATGCTGTCCTGCTGCGCCTGTCCGCGCACTTCAAACTCCGCGCGGTTGCGAAGAGAGTTTCTGTGCTCTTGCGGGGTCAACCCGCTGTCCGGGTCGTACGGGTACTGCTTTGCGAGGCGGTCAAGCGCGGGCTGGACATTCTCGCGGATATAGTCCTGCGAGAAGCGCTGCACCGGAACGCCCATGACGCGCGCCCCGCTGTAACCCGCCGCTTCGACCGTACGCCACGCCGCAGACTGTTCCCGCATGGTTGCCCTGACGGGCGCCCCGTCCGTCCTATGCCCGTTTAACAGCGCGAGGGCGGCTACCATGGGAAGCTGCCACGAGAACGAGCGCCGCAGCTCGCGGTATTGGCGGTTGTAGAACTCCAGCAAAGAGACTTCCGCCGCGCGCCGAAGATCGGGTATCTTGATTTGCGCCATCGCCTCGCGGATGATGGCGTAGACCTTCCTGTCTATGGCGGTCTTGCGCGTCTGTTTGAAAAACTCATCTTTCGCCACCTGCCGGATCTTCGTCTCCGCTTCCTCCAAAGCCAAAGCCTGAAGATTGAGCGGTCTGTTTGCTATAATCATTTAGTTGCCTCGCGTATGCCTCCATGGAGCGCTCCTCTTCTTCGCGGCGCTCTTCTTGGATTTTTGCAAGATATTCATCAGCTTCCGAATCGGTAAGGTTATGCACCTGCTTGATCGCCTCTTTCTGCGGCGTAAGTCCTGCGGCATAGTTCGCACGCACGTTCTCGTCGTGGCGCAGCTTGTTCCCGACATAGTCCCCAAGTTGAAGCTGGATATTCGGAGAAAAGCCCTCTTGCCGCAACACCTCGCGAAGTGCACGATTGAGCACAGGGAGCATGGTTCGATGTGCCTCCCGCACACTTGCCGCAGTCAGGTTCTCTTGCGCCGTGACTTCCTCTGCGGTCTTGACGGACGCGTCCTGTGTAAGGTACGGGAAGATGCTCGACGGGGAATAGCCCGCACGAACCGCTGCAAGCCGCTCGTAAAGCTCAAGCATCTTTGCGTACTGGTCTGCCCTGATCTCAAACTGGACGGGGAGCGGCGCTTGCTTTTCCTTGTCGAAGTTCGTAGGCATGACGTAGACAAAGCTGTCATCCCCGTACTCATTCAGTTCCGTGGTCGTCACAGAAAAGTTTGTGTTCGGGTATTGGTTCTGCAGCTTTCCGAGCACGTCTTGCAAGAACTGCTTGGGGACGATGATCTTGCCCTCTCCGTTCAGAACGTCCACGATCGACCCGCCGAACACGACGTCGATTGACCAAAGGATCTTTGTCGTGCCGTATAAGATCGGGTCACCGAGCGGAGATTCCGGCACGCAGGAATTGGACGCGGACGCGGGCAAGACCCATACCCCGAGACCGTCATAGGTCGGGAGCGGGATTTCCTCGTTCAGCTTCTTCACGCCCATGCGGTCGAGCGTTTCGCGAATGCTCCGCGGCAGATTCTGCATGGGGACGCCCTTGATGTACGGCGACGGGATTGTCGGCGCGTTGGCGATGCCGCCTTTGACGAACGCCTTGTAGATCACGACCTTTTGACCCCGATCGTTGTACTTGCGCTCCTCAACGAGCCAGTAGTTCTGGTCGCCGTCGTTTTTCGTCTTTGTCAGTGCGGAAATAAAAAAGACGGCGTCCGTAATTTCTCCGTTCTCGTTCATGGTGAAGATCGTCCTGTCTATCCTCGACGGGACAAGCGTACTCCTTCCCTGACTGTCGATATTGATCTTGAGCAAAGACGTCCCCGCGCCAAGCGCATACAGCACGGAACGGGAAAGAACGCGGTCAAAGTTCACATAAGGCGCCCAGATATCCGAAAGGAACCTTGACGAATCATCGTCTCCGAGGAAAAACAGCCTGTCCCCGACGATGAGCCGCGTCGCGCCCTTCACGATCGCCATGCCGGTCGCGGTGGAAAGCTGCGTGCCGTATAGCCCGTCCGTGGTCCCCGTGGCGTACGACAAGCACTCCCGCACGACCGTCTGCATATAGCTCTGCCACTGCCAGTCCAGCTGCGAATAATATGTAGAGTTATCCACAAAGCTGTCAAACGGCAGCCTGTACTTTGTGTTGTCCAAATATTGCTCAAGGTATTTCGGAATCTTAAATCCCATATCTCCCTCCGTCAGGCAAAACTGCTCATGTATGCATAGTAGAAATGCGCCGTTGCATACTTGTCGGCGTCTATCGTGTGATCGTCCTGCCCGTCCGGTATTTCGTTTTTTTCGTCATAGCAAAACGTTCCGATCTCGCGCAGGCTCGGCGCATTGCTCGGCGTGTCGAGAATACGGAACACGCCGCGGAAGTACCCGTTTTGCAGGCGCTTGATATCGCGCTCGATGGACTTGTTGTCGACCGCCTTACAATAGTAGCCCGTGTTATTCATAAATTCCAGCATCAGGTCCTGCGTTACGACCGCACTGTCGAATACCCACGCTTCGTTGTACGCGCCAGGCAAGATCACGCCATAACTGTGCATCTCGTCATAAAAACCCTTACACCATTCCTTGATCTTTCCGACCTGGTAGCTGTTCGGGAGCGGCTCGCCGTACTCTTTCGGGTCAAGATAGAACGTGGACAACTTCAACAGCGTCATGTCCGGGAATATCCCCCACGCGCATACGGCGGTCGGGTCTTTCACGATGCCGCTGTCAACGCCGTATATGACGTACACGGGCTGGTAACCGTTCCGCACCGCGTTCTTGAACTGCTCAAGCGACACAAGGTTCTTTTCCCTGCTGAACGTGTACAGGACGAGCCCCTCAAGGCTGATCTTCTGTCCGAGATACCAGTACTTGAACTGCTGCGGGTTGTCCCGCTTCATCGTCAGTATCTCGTCCCGCGTCGCCTCGTTCAATAGCTTCCAAATGTCCCGATAGGTCGTATAGATGCGCGTCGCGCCGTTCTCGACCATTTTGCCGAAATAGGAATGTGCCCAGTGCCCGAGATTGGGCGGCGGGTTGTACGCATACACGATCTTGCCGTTGGGCAGAAGAAACTTGTTTGCGGTCGTCTCTGCCGCGGTCACATGCATCGGGCTCTTTGCTTCGTTCGCCTCGTCCAGTATGAACATGGCAAGCGTCTTGCCCTGCGGGACGAATCCCTTCGTGGTGTTGAGGTCGTCCCGCGTCTTGCCATTGATACCGCTGAAATAACACTTCGCCCCCGTAAGCGTGCAGGTGATCTCCATGGGCGAGAGCTTACACTCGAAGAAGCGCTCCACCCCCATCGCCTGGACGGTCGAATAAAAGGAGTTGAAGATGGACGGTCTCACGTCTCCTTTCTCCGCACGGCAGTACCACACGTTATTCTCCCGCGCCGTCAGCATAAGCCCGATTCCCACCGTCTCATTCGTCGTGGACTTCCCCGAGCTTCTGCCGCTCTCCTCGACCACCTTGCGAACGCGAGGGTCAAGCAATGGCAAAAACGGCTTAGGAATCGTTTGACGGATTTTCATCGTCTCCTCCTCCGCTCACGTCCTCAACAACGAATTTGATCTCAAGCCGGTCATCCCGCAACGCTTCCTCCTCTTTGGTCGGCGCAATCGTGTCCCTGATTGCAACGAACGCCTTGACGTTCCCCTTCACCGCCTGCTGTATCATGGCGGCAGAGATGGCGTCCTGCATCGTCATGCCTTTCTTGAACCCGAACTCCTCGAACTTGCTGACGATCTCCTCGTCCTTCAGCGTAGACTTTAAGAGTGTCTCCAGCGTCTCACGCAGGTCTCTCTTCTTCCTCCTCGCTTCCCCGCTCGCGACACCGCCTTTCCTCCCGTTTTTCCGAGCTTCGTCCGAGCTTCGATGCAAAATTAAGTTGTCTTTTCCGTCCTTCGGCACATGCCTCACTCCTTTGTTTTTGCACGAAAAAAGGGACTGCCGCAGCAGCCCCAAGGGGGAAGAAAAATGTTGTCGTGAGTTCTTTCGCTCGGCTCTTACCTGCTCCTTCTCACGCTATCATCTTATCATAAAAAAGCGGTCAAATAGTCTCATGTTTTGCGACTATTATTTTTTTTCAAAAAAAGACCGCGTAAGCAGTCATTCGTACTTACGCGGTCGTCCGGGTTTTTTCTTTTGATTCAATTCTTCTACCGTCGGCAGTCTACCGAGCTTTTGCGCGTATCGATAGATCGTAGTCTTTGATCGCCCCGTCCTCTTGACCAGCTCCTCAACGGGAGACAAAGGCTTCTCACTCATCATCTTCTTCTTCCTTCGCGTCGGGGAACTCAAAATCGGTCCAATCTCCACCGCCTACCCATTCGCCGTCCTCGTCGTATTCGTTGACCTCGATCCACTTACAGTCATGCTCATAGCGACCGTTCCCGCAGTCCTTTACGCCCGTGTACACGCTCTTGTAGCATTCAAGCGCTTCTTTATGAGTGTCAAAAGACCCGACCAGCTCCGGATACTGATCTGTAAGACCGCCATAAACCGCGAGCGCGTTCTTTCCGTTCTTTGTAACCACCATTTCCGTCTTGACTTCGAATCTTTTCATAACTGTTTACCTCTCTTTCTTTTGTGCCTTAATTATAGCACACAAAAAAAGGCTTGTCAACAGTTTTTCCAATATTTTTTCCATATTTTTCCCATATTTTTTAGAGCAATTTATACTCGATCGCCCACTGCCACGCCGCTCCTCGAACCTCGTCGAGCCAACGGAAATATGTAGCCCGATCGATATGCAGCTCCATCGCGACGCACACGGGCGTCTTTTTCTCTATGTACTTCTTTCTCATCAGCTCGTCCTTTTTCTCCCAGCGGTACTTGGTCATGACATTCTCGAACACCTTACACCACTTCCAGGCGCGCTCCGCCTCGCCGATCTCCGTGATCAACCTCCGCTCGGGCGCGTTCCTATGCGACGACTTAACGTGGGGTGAGGAGTAGTCGACGGAAAAGACGTCAAAAGCATGAGAGGCGACATATTCTGCCGCCTTTTTCTTGTTCTGTTCGTATCGGTACAACTCGCGATCGATCGCGCGCCTTTGTTGTAGCGTCATGCACCCTCTCCCCATTAAAAATTCATTGCTTTGTTTAATCTTTCAATTTGCTGTTGTTTACTTAATCGCAAATAAATTGCCGTCGTTTTTATACTACTATGCCCCATAAGATCGGCAAGCAAAGCAATATCGTTATCTCGTTTCAAAAATTCTATGGCGAAAAAATGTCGAAAACTGTGCGGGTGCATTACTTTTTTATTTATCCCGTATTTATTGGCATAGTTCGTCAACTGCTGGGCGATCCCTCTTGTCGTTATCTGCTCGCCAAAACGATTTTGGAAAAGGAAGTCATCGTCCTTGAATACATCAAAAAACGAATATACGTCTTCGCTTCTTAAACTGTCGCAAAAGTAAACGCGCCGAATTTTCCCTTTTGTCGGTATTTCTGCATATCCCCTTAACAGGTCTTTCTTTTTGAACTGTCGCAACTCCGACACCCTTGCGCCCGTTTTTCCAAGGAATAAACATATGTAATACATTTTTCTTTTTCCATCATGTTTGAGACATTTAAGCAGTTTTTCAAACTCTTCACGGGTTATCACATTTTCAACGTTGTTTTGCAGCTGAACCTTAATTTTTTTCAACATAAGGTTGGGCTCGCCGATAAACTTTAGATATTCCGAGATTGCCGTTATATAATGATTTACGCTTTTAGGCTTCATCCTTTCTAAAAGCCCGCGTTTCCATTCTATAAGGTTTCTTTTTGTAATATCGTCGTAACTTTTAAAATATTTCGATACATGGTCAACATATCCCCTTATTGTATTTTGGGCAAGTTCGCGTTCCCATAAATAATTTTCAAAATCTATTAATTTATTCATCCCCATAATACTGCTCCTCGTACGATAACTCTTTAATATAGTCAATCGGTCTATCTTCCGTTACGATTTCACTTTCAATATTTTTTATGCAAACGATTTCGTTCCGCCTCTTATATTTTTTATATAATTTTTTAAAAATCCATTCGCATTTTAAGAATACAAACCGTTTAAAGGTGCAATGTGTTTCATCATAACAATCAATAACGTTCCAAATCCTAAATGCGCATTCCTGTATAAAATCGTCTTTATCCATGTATCCTAATTTGCATTTATAAATGTTTTTCGCTCGCATATATTGTTTGATAAACGCATAAGCATATTTCCAAAAGAGCTCACGCGCGGTTTCGTTTACGGGCATATTGTGCGTTTTATCAACGTCCCATTTCAAATTTGATAATTTGTTGTTTAATGGATTACAGTCAATATGTACCGGTTGTTTGGCGAGTTTTGGAGGGTTTCCAACAAACGCATATAGAACGAGAGTTGCGACACTTCTTCTCACCTGCTTTTTTCCGTCCCTCATTTGCACCACTACGTTTTTGTTACCTTTTCCGTTATCATGCAAAAAAGTAGACATTATTTGTGCGGGATAGGTTCTATAGATTTTACCGCCTTTGCCACATTGCCGAGTTCGTTCTTTTACACGAACGCGACCTAAATTGCTTACCTCATATAGTGGATTTTCTTTAATTTCTCGCCACACCTCGTCCATAATTCAACCTCTCCTCGCCATAGCGTTTTGCCATGTGTCAATTTCTTCTTTCATTTTTTTCAATGTTGGAGTTACAAGGATTATTTGTTGTGTTTGTTCATCGTAAAGGATATAGGTATTAGCAAAATATTTATATATATGAAAGCCCTTATATTCATACGTTTTACGAGGTATGTCGGTTCGTAACATTTTTAATCCACTCCGCTTATTTTCTTTTTTGCCATTCTCCACCTCTAAAAACATACTGCTTAGCATATGGATTATGCTCACAACTTACACACGGCTCTTTGTGCCAGCTTGTATTTGAATTTAATGCAATTTTGCATTTATCCATACAATATCTAACGCACTCGCCGCAATGATATTCGCTGTGTTCTCCGACCCATTTAAGGACGTTAATTTCTTTTCCGCAAAATTTGCATTTATTCACTTCTCTACCCCCACGCCGTACTCAGCGGCAATTTCGTAAATATCTGTTACTTTCACAACAGCCGCCCACTCGCAGTTATTCGTCTTTGTCCAAAATCCTTTTTTCTGCAACTGTTCGATAAACTCTACAAGAACCTGCTTTCTTTCTCGGTCATCACTTGTCCTCCACATAGCACCACGATTGCGGCGGGCGAGTGAGCGCATTATCGCAATAAATTTTACCTGTTGTAACTCCCTTGTAAGCGTAGGCACAGCCTTTACAACTTTCGTCCGCCGTTTGCTTATTCTTTTTACACGGAGCATAAAGTTCGTAAAACTCTTTCGGCTCGTCAAACAGTTTCGGTTCGGTTATGTGCCAGCCGTAAAGCGTGTAGCCTAAACCGTAACCCGTCAAATATCCTCGCCCCAAACACGTTTCGCTCAACATATCATCGTCTATGTCGTAGCCGTTGGAATAATATTCTCCATCGGGTACAATCTTGTAGACCTTGTCGCACACAAACGAGCCGATGACCTTGCCACGACCCTCTGTGTATGGTATAGGCATGGGTTGTGACCAATACTTTGTCTTGCCTTTCGTTTCATACACATACACCTTAAACGGCGTAGGAATAGACGGGCGGCTCTTGCGAACTTCGATTGTCTTGCTTCCGTTAAAAATCTTTTCGCACCATTGAGGGCGAATGCTCATCAAGATTTCCCTCATCCCTTCTCTCCTTTCAGTTCCGCAAGACGGATTTCTGCGGCTTCAAGTTCAGTAAACCATCTTTTGCCGAATTGCGATAAAACGCATGAAGTTTTAACTCCTATATCTATTCCTCGAAGCCTAAAAACCGCAAAAATGGGGTCTAATCTCTTTATTAAAATCTCTTCGACTTCAAATTCTTCAACGGCGGGGTCAATCCCTACAATGCAAAACACATTGTCACCTACCTTGCACGGAAATTCCACCGCCTTATCCAGACTCTCTTTCAAAGCGGCGTTTTCGGCTTGAAGTTCTTCGATATACTGCGCCGCATACTGTTCAACCTGTCCGCCCAACCGCAAAATGCCGACGATCTTCTCATTCATTTCGGGATACGTTTTAATCATCTTGTTCCTCCAAAAACACACCATACTCTGCGGCGAACATTTGCAAGTCCTGCACACCCAGTCCATCACGCCCAGCCTTATTGACCGCTTTCGTCCTCTCAATCAACCGCTCAATTATCCCTCGCGCCACGTTGCGCCCGTATTCCTCGCGATCAGCAAGAATTAATTTTGAAATTTTATACACTTGATCTTCTGATGCGATTTTCTCATAAGATATAGGCTCTCCCATAAACTTATCAAGACCTTTGATTTTCATTTCTTCTCCTCCGCAAGATCCTTTTCGGATTGCTTTAAGTACATATCAAAACAACCTTGATAATCATCCATTGCGTCAGGAACGGTATCACATCTCTTCAAAAATGGGCAATTACGGCAAGAGATTTGTACAGCAAATTCTCTTAACGCCCTTTCCGCCACTTCCGCGCGGTGTTCCGCTTCTTTCAGTTCGTCGTTTTCGGCTTTGAGCCGTTGTAAGTATGCAAGCGTCCCAGAATAGTCAAAGTTCATTACATCCGTTGCCTTTCCAATTGTAAACCGTCCAAGACAACGTTCTATTTCTTGTTCAGTCATTTTTCTCCTCCTCCGCAAGTTCTTTTTCGGCTTGCTTCAAATATTCGGCAAAACAATAATTTGAATGCATTAAATCTTCCATCTTTTCCGAAGAAGCACAATCCGAGAAAAACGGACAATCCTCGCAAGTAATATTTTCCGCAAATTTCTTCAACGCCATTTCCGCAACTTCCGCGCGGTGTTTATATTCAGCACGTTCGATGACGATTTTGTCAACTTCTTCATCACTGTAAAGCTGTTTTATTTTGTCGTCTTTCGTTATCACAATTCTATGAACTTTTGCATAGGCCTTCCATTTGCTTACGTCTCCAATCCCCGCCGCGATAAGGGCGTCGGCAGCATGCTCAAACTTTCTCTCAGCCGTAAATGGAACAGTCTCAATCCATACCTTACACAAAATTTCAACAATCTTCTTTTTTATTTCTTCGTTCTTCATTTTCTGTCTCCAAAATTATTTTTTCAACTTGCTCTCTTATGCCCTTCAAATTCGGAATTTTCCTGTATCCTGCATTCATTGCCTTCATCAGTGGACAACGTTTGTGCGGTCTGTCCTTCCATGGGTTAATTCCGATTGCAAAACCATCATCCCCAGAAAGCATACACCAGCTTCTATTGCTAACATACCCAACAGGTTCAATGTGGCAAAATTCACAGTTTTTGCACAACGGTTTATCTTTTAAGGATTTTCTCAAATTTTTTACAAGTTCCTTGTAAAAATAATTCGCTATAAAGAGGCGCTTTTTTAATGATTCATTCTCCTTAATCAACTCGTCGTTAGTCATACTTTCCCTCCTCAAACTCTGCGATTGCCTTAAAAATCGGATACGCCTGCTGCGGCACTACCGCGTTTCCGAGGCATCTAAGTCTGTCCACCCGGTTGTCCACAATTATTGAAACTCGTTCAATTCCGCTTTCCCAGCTACCGTCTGCCCACCCCTTCGCATAATATGATGGGGCTTCAAATGACAATGCGCGCAAAGAGTTTGCTCTGTTTTTCGCTTCATTACTTAATCCTCTAACTTTGTCCAATCTTTCGGAAAACCCATTAAGGCTTCCACCCACGTCGGGTTCAACTTGCCACCAGTCGATTTTCCCGGATGGACTGCTACATATTCCGAAAGGTTGCACCCCGCAAGGACGTACTCTCCGTTTATTCTCTTCATTCCGACCTTGCGAAGGGACTCCTCGCTGTATCTCATCCGAAACGAATCGCTTGAAAGTGGCGTCGGAATTTTTATTTGCGATGATGAACACTCTTTGCCTTTTGTGCGGGGCTCCGACGTCGCAAGCGCCCCACATTCCCCAGCCAACCGAATACCCCAGCGCGACAAGGTCGTCGAGCACTCGACGGAAGTACCGCTGATTGCTTCTTGCGAATAGACCTGGCGTATTCTCACCGACGAACCAGCGCGGACGAATTTCTCCGACAACTCTTGCAACCTCTCCCCAGAGGTCACGATCGTCACGATCGCCGAGACCTTTTCCTGCAAGGCTGTAAGGTTGGCAGGGAAACCCTGCTGAGATGACTGTCGGAGTTCGGATTCCGAGATCGGCAAGCCGTTCATTTGTAACTGTTCGTATGTCATGTAAATTCGGTACTCCAGGAAAATTCTTTGCAAGCACTTTGCTTGCGTACGCGTCGATCTCGCACTGCGCAACTGTTTCTAAGCCTGCCCACTCTGCCGCAAGATCAAGCCCGCCGATCCCGCTGCATAACGATAGATGCGTCATTTCCCCTCCGTGAGGCGCGGGACGGACGCTGCGGCAAGCTCCAAAATCTCCTTCGGCGTCTCCCTGCGCAGCCGCTCCTGCTCGCGGATTCCGTCGAACCGTTTCAAAAAGATCGCCTTTTCGATTGCAAGCTCCTTTTCGTCCTTGTACGCGATCGTCACCAGGTCTCCGACGCTTCTCACATACAACCGTGCCGCCTCGGAAATCGCCGCATAAATCCGCGCATTGGAGATCATACACCACTCTCCCTGTGTCATGCCGTCCTCGCGTTTGGCGGTAAGCCGATAGCCATCCGCGTTCCAGCGCACCTTTGCAAGGGTCGCGGAAATCTCCGCCCACACTTCCTCACCCGTCGGCTCGTTCACGGACTGCAGGCGCTTGATCTCGTTGCAAATGTCCGCGAGCTTGGGACGGAACGGAAGCGTCCGCATGACGTTGGCAACCGCCGCCTGCACGATCTCGTACGGGTATGCCGAAAGCGCAACAAACCAAAGATTGACCCTCGCATCCATTCGGGCTTCGTTCGTTAAAGCATCCTTGTCGTCGTACTCCTCCGCAAACATGGTCAGCGTCTCATGAAGGTACGTCTTTGTGACTTGCATAGTTCAATTCCTCCTCCTGCTTATACTTTTCCCGTAATGTCGTGTACACCTTCGCCGCGTCTGTCTCCTGATGCCGCTTGGGACGGTCTCTGAACTCTCCGTCCATGATGCGCCCCGACTGATTGATGAAAAAGGTAATACCTCGGGTAACGGCATCTTGTAAGAACTTCGAGCGCTCTACCTCTTCGGACATTTTATCCCAATCAATGCCGGAGACCTTTCCCGCTTTGTAGTTGGATAAGTTTTTGTCACTTATGCCCCAGCGATCTAGAAACCGCGCATAAGGCGTCTGCTCGCGCGCGTTTTTCTCTACTCTACTTTCCTTTCCTCTACTCTTCTCTACTCTACTTTCCTCTACTTTACTTTGTTGAGAAATGTCTGCATTTTTTGGAAAAATGTCTACATTTTTGACCGTAATGCTTGCATTTTTTGAAAAATCGGCATCATTAACTAAGAGGTATGCCCCTTCGACTTCCACGCTCTTACGGCGACCGACTGCCTCGAAGTACCTTTTTTGAACCCCCTTGGACGTCAAAATATGATACTTGTCATACAGCGTTTTGTCAAAAATACCTCTTTTGACCGAAGCTTCTACTATTTCAGAAACGACGCCCCCACCCAAACCAACTCTCTTGGCGAACAAAAGCGCAACCTCATTTGTCCATTCAACGTAGTAACCTTGCCCCCCGTATATCTTTTGGAGTAACTTAACGACTACGCCAAACCCTGTCAGTCCAAATTCAGCCTCGATCAGTTCAAACTTCTCGTCCAAAGCAACGTCAAGCGGAAAGTAGTCAATTCCGCTTTTCATCGTTCACACCTCAAAAAGGGATATCGCCGTCGTCGTCAAAGACTTCAAGCTGCTTCTCCTGTGCCTGTCCGCGCGAAGCGGGCGCGCTGTAGAAGTCGTCCTGCCTCTTCTCTTTTGGCGTCAGGAACTCGATCTCCTGCGCCACAACGTCTACGGAGAGTCGCTCCGCGCCGTCGTTGCCCTCGTACCTCCTAAGCTGCAGATCGCCGCTCACGCCCACTTTGCTGCCCTTCTTGCAGAACTTGGCGACGTTCTCCGCAAGTCCGCGCCATGCGGTCACATTGAAGAAGTCTGTCGTCTGGTCGTCGCCGTAGCCGCGGTTGACCGCCACAGAGAACCTGCACACCGAAACCCCGGACGGCGTTTCCTTCAACTCGGGGTCGCGCGTCAGGTTCCCGATCAAAAACACTTTTTCCATGCGTTATCTCCTTAACCCGTAAATCTTCATGATAGTCCTGTCACACGGCACGCCGCCGTCCAGGTGGTACTTTGCCGTAAACTCCGTCTTTCCGACGGTATGCAGCTCCGTGTGATGCTCGCGGCAAAGGCTCATCACCTCGCGCCCTTCGTGCTGTACTTCCGTTCTGTCGTTCCCCATGCCGACCGCGTCGATATGATGCAACTCTGCACGCCGCCCGCAGACCGCGCATTTGCGCCGTACAAGGCAAAGATAGGTGTATGCCTCTATGTCGTCCACATACTCCCGCAGCGGGCGCTTGGTGGGTACGTCGTGCGTCAGGATAAAGGCTACAAGAAAGCGCTGAAACTCCGCCACAAGGCTCATGGGCGCGTTGGACAGGGAGAATATCTTGTCCGACAAAGTATCCACCCTCTCCGCCCAGAAGTCCAGCTTGAACGCCTCTTTGACCTCCTCCGTCCCGCTCCCCGACCAGTCCGCGATCGCCTTGACGAGCGCGTAGCACATGCGCCTTTGTCTGTCCGAGAGCGGACGAGAGTCGATCATGTCGACGTACACTTCTTTCACTTCGCGATGCAGGAACTGCGCGAGCGGGACTTGCGCTTTGATCGTCGCCGTCCCGTCCTCGCTCAATCCTACGACCTTTCCTTTCAGCATGTCATCACTCCTACAGGCGCCCTTCCGCCTTCCACTTCTCGAGCGTCACCCAGCACCGCGCAAGGTCGTCATCGTCGAACAACGCCACGGGCTTCCCGACATTCTTCTCGAAGAAGTTCACCGTACTCTCGATCTTGTCTTTCGGAACGCCGAACGCGGCGAGCGTCTCCGGTGTAATAAATTCCTGCTTGGGCGGAAGCTCGTCGTCCCTTTCGTCCGGGTCAGCCGTCGTCTCTTCCGTCGGAATGGACAGGATTTGAAAGCAAGCGTACTTGTAAGCTACGCTCATGCACTTATTGCTCGCCTTGTCGCCGCTGTCCATTGCCTCGCCGATCACAACGGCGGAGACGCTCGAGCCGTCCTCCGCGTAAAATGTGTACTTGACTTTGATCGTCTGATACACCACATTTCCGCCGCTTGCCGACTGCCTCCACTCCCGCCCGAGAACTTCGAGAATTTCGGGAACCGCGAAAACTTTGTGCTTTGCGAAAAGCGGGTGCAACGTGTTCAACACCTGGTCTACGCCGCGGTACTTAAATCTGCTCCCGCTCTGCGTCTCCTTCTCCTTTCCGATGAAGTCTACGTCCGCCTGTACGGCGGCAATACTCTCATAGATATTCATTTCCCTTCCCCTTCCTCCTACTTGATCTGAATGTTCTTCTTGTAAATAAGGCTACAGCCTGGGACTTCCTGTCCTGCTTTGAGCGCCTTTCCGATCTCCGTCAAGTTCGGCTCTCGTGAAACTTTCACCCGCATGAACTCCTCGGGAATCTCCGACGGGTCATAGGGGTCAACTGCGGTAGAAGATCGGAAGGAGATCGTCGTGTACTCCCCCTGCACCTTTTCCATCCCCACCGCCTTACACGCCTCTGCAAGCCCGTCCTTCGTCCTCTCGCGGAATCTGTCAACCCGTTTCTTGGCAGCCGTCAGGCGGGCGATCTCGCGCCCCAGCGCGTCGCTGAACCCGTCAAACGCTATGACAAGATCGGCAACGCTCAACGCCTTTTGCGTCCAGTCGTCCGTCTTTTGTCGGAGAGCGGTGAGGAAGCTTTCGTCCACCTCCCCGTCCTCGTTCGTGAAATCCGTCACGGCGTCGTACAGCGCCGCGCACTCATTCGTCAGCCGATAAAGGCTCGTCGTCCCACTCATCGTCTTCTTCCTCCTCATCTTGATTATCGTATCTGCTGAAACGCCTGCAATGCTCTTCCCAGTCCTCGCGGCATAAACCAATCCAAGGCGCGTCCGGTACGTAGATCATGCCACTCCTGCCAAAATCTTCCCGAACTCATATGCAAGCTCCTCGCATTCGATCTTGAGATCGAGCAGCTTGTTTTTCTCGGGCAGTCCAAACTCACCGCTGCGCTCGATATCCGACTTGATATCCAGCAGCCGCGCCATGACGTTGTCGTTCTCTTCCCACATTTCGCGGAGTTTGTCCGCTACGTCCATTCCGTTCATTTCGTTCCCACCTTCTTTTTCTCGAGGGCAAATATCTCGTCCTCTTTCGTATGCTTGGCGTTCAGCCAAACCTCTCTTGCGCGCTGGTTCAGCTTCCTGCTGTTCCCACTCGTGAACATTGCCGCGAGCTGTTCCGACGTAAGGCTTTTAAGCCAATCATGGTTTGTCATTCCTTCACCTCGACGAACTTGCCGCCCTTTAACTTGTAGAACGTGTCGGGTTTGATGATCTTGCCGTCTACCTTGTGCATCCGCGCGCAGACGAGCTTGTAGCCGTTCTCGTCCTGCTCCCACTCCGCAAGCGCTATGTAGGAACCGAGAGCCGCTTTTGCTTTGCCGTCAATACCCCAAGCAAGGGCAATGCTTCCTTCCCCTTCGGCGGTCGCGGCGCTCCGATTTCCCGTGTTGGTCGCCGCGCTCCAATTTCCCGTGTTGGTCGCCGCGCTCTGATCTCCCGTGTTGGTCGCCGCGCTCTGATATCCCGTGTTGGTCGCCGCGCTCTGATCTCCCGTGTTGGTCGCCGCGCTCTGATAT
>ERZ1643249.970-NODE-970-length-29986-cov-7.155825_pt1 | contig 29986 bp, 43 predicted proteins | sample MGYA00579263_ERZ1643249 | MGnify/ENA primary metagenome ERZ1643249 (study PRJEB29033, sample SAMEA4952264) | chicken gut metagenome | biome: Broiler Chicken; feature: Gastrointestinal Tract; material: Caecum | place: Ireland | collected 2018 | study: Broiler...
GTTGGCATCTTCGCCCATTGTGCCAAAAGCGGTGGCGGCCATTGTCAATGCCTGCTGCTCGTTTTTGCAGCTGTTGATGTCTTTTACAATGGCGTCAATGACATCTTTTTGAGTTGCCCCGCCTTTTTGCCATTCTGCAAACACTTTTTGGGTTCCGGCACTGAATTGTTCAATTGCTTTTCCGATGGTTCCGTCAGCAATTCTGTTCGTTATTTCATTGATGGAATCGTTGACCTTGTCAAGGTTATATGATCCGTTTTCAGTCCCGTTTTTCAAAAGCTGAAAGTATTCTTCCGCTGTATATCCCGCTTGGGCAAACTTCCCGGCATATTCCGAAATATTGTCTCCCAGCTCATCGGTATAGTCAAGACCCTGCTGACTTCCGGTCGCCAATAAGTCCAGGGCATTTTCAGCCGAGATTCCGAATTGCGTTGTCAGCTGATTGACGCCGCGCAGTGTTTCATTGAAATCCGAGCCGAAAACATCTGACAAGGCATAGACGCCTTCAGTCACATGTTGCAGACTGGTCTGATCCAGCTCGCCCATTTGCTGGGTGACTTTCGCCATAGCGTCGGCGATATCCTCATAGGATTCGCCGTAGTTGTTTGTGTAAATACTTTTGAGGGTGTCCTCGTAGGCGGCCAGCTCGCTTTCCGCCGTCCCGGTGGAGGCGGCAAATTGGTTCATCGCCTTGTCAAACTCGACCGCTCCGGTGACCGCTTTGGTGCCCACAGCCAGCGCGGCGCTGCCGATGGCGGCAAAGGCCGCGCCGGTCACCTTGGCGGCTTTACTTGCCGCGCCTCCTATTTTGGACAGCTTGGACGATGCAGTTTTTTCCGCTTGATTCAAATCTCCGTCCAACTGGCTGTCGTCCGCCCGGACTTCATAGGTTACTTGCCCTTCCGCCAATGCTCTCACCTCACTGTGTGACAGTCATCGGCACATGATGGCACTACTTGACCGGCAGTTTAATCTCAAATTCCTTTTTGCAGCCACGCCCCTTGCACCGCACCCACACGCCCTTGCACAGCGCGTCCTTGTCGGCGCGGATGGGCATTTCATAGCCGCAGTAGGGGCATTTAATTTTTTTCACGGGCCATTCCCTCCAGCAGCACGGCCATTTTCCGCAGCCCGTCCTGCAGCCGGCGGCGCTTGTCTTCTTCGGTTTCCTCCAGGCGGTAAAGCCCCTTGAGCCGCAGCAGGTTCTGCCGCTCCGCCGCGTTGTATTTGGTGGGCTTCGGCAGGGGGCGGGTGCGGATGGTAACCACCTGCATCAGCCGGGTATCCTCCGGCAGACCGCCCAGCAGCTGCGCGAATTTCCACCAGTGCAGATCCCTGTCCCGTCCCAGCAAGTCCAGCCTGTAGCACTGGAAAAAGGCCGCGTAAATCAGCCCGGCGTCCTGGTCGAAATCAAGGGCCTTTTCGCCCCCGGCCTTTTTCCCGCCGGTGTCCACGTATTCCCGGAAAACGGCCTCAAACAGACGGATCCTTTTCGCCGCCGGCAGGCGCGCCGCCCGCAGACGGGAAACCGGCCGGAGCAGCAGCCTAAGGCACAGCCCGATTTTATCCCCGTCGTCCAGCAAATCGTCCTCCATAACCCGGAAGCACTGGAGCACCCGGCGAAAAGCGGTGCGCAGCCGGTAAGGCTTTCCCTCGTACACCACGCGGGAAACCGGCGGATCCCACAGGGTGCGCCTCATTTAAACCGCCGCTTGAGCTGCTCCCGCCTTGACTTGGCCAGCCCGGTGAGCTTCGGCGCGATGACCTCCCGGATATACGGGAATACATCGGCCAGCATGGTGACAAAATCTCCGGCATAGAACGCCGCCATTCTTTCGAGGTTTTCCGCCCCGAACAGCAGGGTTAACACATCGGCCACCGCCTGCCCTGTCTGCTCGACGGTTTCCGGATCCCCCGGCTTGCTCTCGGCCCGCTTTTGCAAATCCATCAGGCGTATCTGCAGCGCCCGGTATTCCCTGACGGTCTGCGGCGTGATGCTTAGCCGGATATCCAGCACAAGGCTGTCCCCGGCTGCATTTTGGATTTCCAGCTTATCGGAAAAGTCATCGGATTTTTGGATGGTGTACATGGTTGCCTCCTTTCCGCGTAACGGAAGAGGCCGGGGACGCCTTATGCCCCCGGCCGCCGCGTTACGCCGCCGGCGTGATAACCGGCTTGCCGTCAAAGCGGATTTCAAAGGAAATCGCGCTGTCATCTGTGGTGGCGCCCGACCATTCCTGAATGTTGCAGATGGTGCAGTCGCAGGTGATGGTCTTCTCGGCGTTCTCACCATCGGTGTATTTGAGCTGGAAAGATGACTGCCGCGCGGTGTCCAGGCTGTACTTCTGGCTGAAAATGAAATCCTGCGCCGCGTCGCCAATCACCCGTTTTCCGGTCAGCGTGAAAGCCGGGGCCATGCCGGTGACGTGGTTGCGGGCAAAGCCGTCGTCCGACAGGAAGAAATACTGCTGCACCACTTCGTTGAGGGCTTCCGCGATGTTGTCGATGCCGTCCGCCAGTTCGGCATAGGTCCAGCTGGCGGACGGTTCGCCGGTTTTCTTGGTGCCGATGGAGGCGGTAAGGTTGTACATGGTAAGCAAGCCGTAAGCTGCCATTGCTTTAATCCCCTTTCAGAAAAAATTTGACCTCCAGGCTCGAACCGTAAAGCCATTGCTGGTTTTGCTCCCGGCCCAAATAGCAGGGCGCCCCAATGGTTTCGATGTTCGTGATCTGGAAGTCGCTTGTTTGCGGGTATGTCTTGGTCATGTTCAGAGCTGTGTGGATTTTTCCGAGTGCGTCCGCCGCTCTCTGCTGGTCCCGGTGCTTGGCGTTAAGCACCGCCGACATGGAAACAGCCGCCTTTTTATCCATGAAGGTGTTGAGATTCCCGGCGCTCCACGCGATGGAAATGCCGTTATTTGGAGGAAGCGGCCCGATGGTGACCTTGGCATAGGGGGTTGTCCGGTTGGCCAATTCCACCACCGCCGCCAGCACGTCGTCGTATACGCTCATTTGTCTCCCATTCCCTTCGTAAAGGCGTTCTGCGCTATCCTGTCCAGTTCCTTCTTGTAGGTCTTAACGCCCTTTTCCGCCCATTGGAGGGAGGCGTCCTGGTTGACGTCGGTGGACGGCGTGCCGGTGTAATAGACCCGCCTGGCGTAGGGCGTGTCCCAGATGGCAAGGCCCTCCTTCGGGCGGCTGGCAATCAGGGCGCTGTCCTTCAGCGTCCCCTGATCCTCCCGGACAAACCGGTTGCCGTATTCGATAACCGCCTCGGTGACAGCCGTTACCACGGCGTCGCTGCCCGCCTGCACCTTGAGGCGGATGGCCGGCATATTGCGCTTGATTTTGACGCTCGCCATGCTACACCAGCCCCAGTTCCGTGTGATGCACCCGCCCGGCCGGTACGTCCGGCACCGGGTCGGTAGTGACCACCTCAAATTCCCCGTATTTCTGTCCGGCGGCGTTCCAGACGGTGCACCGCATGGGCTTCCCCGCCGCCTGGGACTGCTCCGCCAGGGTGTCATAGTCCAGGGAGGGCCGGGAGCGCACGCCGTCGATAAACAGCACGGAGCGCAGCACCACCTCGGTGTTTTCCTTGCTTTTGCGCACCTCGTTGGTGTTTTGCAGGTGCACGTTTTTCACCGTATATTCCTGCCACGTCGGGCTTTGCCAGGCGTCCACACCGGTACACACCCGTATCACCGCTATATCCCCCAGAAGGGACCGAGGAATCGGTCGGAGCATACGGGAATCCCCCTTTCCATCAGCGGCGTTTGTTCCAGCATGGCCAGCGCCAGCGGGCTTATCATCAGCGCCCCGGCTTTGACATTGGAAAGAGCGCCACCAGACACCGACACCTTGCCGACGGTGAACGACTGCCCGGCCTGCCCGGTGAGCACGGCGTCCAGACCGACTTGTGTGAAATAGAATACCTGCGCTGCCGCGGCCTTCTGTACCTGCTTCTGCAGGGAGGCCGGCAGGGCGGAGAAGCCCCCGCCCTGCGCTATCCTGTACCGCGTCGCGCTGTCTATCAGGTCGGACGCCAGCCCGGCGTACACGGGGAATTCCGCCTCATCCATGGGCGGCTCGCCATATATGGCCACATACTGGTCATACGTGATGTACGCCATGCCGCCCCCTCCTTAGCCGCCGACAACCGCCGCAGCCGAACCGCCGGCGGTGGCGGTGTTGCCCTTGGTGGTGTTGACCAGCGCCACGGTGATGGTCTGGCCGCTGGCGGTGGTGAAGCTGTCGCCGTTGTGCACCGGCGTCCAGCCGCTCGTGCAGGCCTCGCCATAATCGGGCAGATCGGCGGACGCGCCAGACTTGGCCACATACGCCATGCCATAGGGGGCGGGAGCCAGACCGTTTATGATGGTGTGGGTGCTGTCCGCGCCCGCGCTGGCGGTGAAGGTCAGGCTTCCCAGCGTTGCCGCGCTGGCCAGGTGGGCGAAGATGCCCGGCAGCCGCTGGTTGAGCGCGAACACGTCGTAATAGTACCGCTCGTAGTACAGCCATTTGCCCTTGCTCTGGGCGGTGGGGGCGGACATCATGGAGGTTTCGTACACCACCGGGGCCGCAATGGCCAGCGGGTCGAACATCAGCATGTTAATCTGCTTGGCGCCGTCGGCGGCGGCCCAGCCGTCGGTGAAGTCGTAGGCCGACATCATGACGTCCTTGGGCACCTCCGTGATGACCACGCCGTCCAGCTTGCCCGCGTTGCGGTCGATATTGCGGATACCGGTGTCAGCCTCCACAAACCGAGTGATACCTGCTGCCTCCTTGAGCAGCTTATAGGTGTCGGGGGTCATTTTGCAGCGGATTCGGTCCCGGGGAATGCGTTGGTCCACCATGTAGGCCAGATAGGTGTCCCACTGGGCCAGAATGTTGTCCGCCGTCAGGGCGGTGCTGTCCACCGCACCAAAGCCGGAGGCCGCCGCAGCCAGCGTCGAGGCAGCGTAGGCGTCTTGCTCTGGCACCTTCTGAAACTGGTTGAAGGTCTTGGTGATGTTGGCGATGTTGACGATGGGGTCCTCCTGAATGTCCATGGGGTCGGCCAGTGTATCCCACTCGCGGTCCATCCGCATGGTGAGTACCTGCTCCTGGGTGTTGAAGTTTCGGTTGAAGGTGCCGGTGATCTGGTCGCGGTTCACGGCCCTGGCCCCGCTGACGGTCATGCTCTGCACTGCCACCGCCTTGCCGGACAGCGGCTTATAGGTGGCGCTGTTTGGGCTGCCGTACAGGTCGGAGAAGTAGGAGAGATAGGGGTAGGCGTTGGCCATGGCCTTGGAGTATTCGGTGGCGTAGTTCAGCTCGAATTGGGTAAATGCCATTGTTCAATCATCCTTTCCTGTCATACCCCCACACGTCCATAAAGGACGATCCGGTTTTCCCGGTGGGCATCTGCCCCCGCACCTCCGCGCCGAACTGGGGCGCGGGCGGGGAAGCCGGCTGATCCGTGGGGTTGAAATATTCTTCATACTGTTCGCGGATAGCGGCGAGCTGTTCGGCGGCGGGCTTCCCCTCTTCCAGCAGCGCATACACGTTGTCCAGAAACTTGTCCTTGACCCCGCCCTTTTTCAGCTCGGCGGAGGTTTCCACCTTCCGTTTGAAGCCTTCAAACTCCCGCTGGAGCGCCTTGTAGTCGTCGCTTTCCTTGATGTTTGGCGCGGGCGCGTTTTTCTGCGCGTCCGCCACGGCTGCATGGATTCGTTCCTGCAGCTCGGATTTGGGGATATAGTCGGCCAGGCTTGTGGCGTACAGGGTCATGACCTTTTCGAGCTGTTCGTCTGTCAAGCCGTACCCGGCTACCGTCCTTCGCGTGAATGCCATATGGATTCCTCCCGTTTACGCCCGGCGGCGGATTGCCCACAGTTTGCGCCCTGCGGACTTCGGCGGATTGCCGCGCAGTTTAACGCCGTGCGACGGGGGCGAAATGGGCATAAAAACAGCGCCTTACCCTTCGGCAAGACGCTGCTTCTATCCGGTTTTACTCGTCGTCGTATTCCGCGGGAAGCGCCGGCTGGCGGCCGTGTCCGCCTCCGTGCTCGCCCAGCACGCGGGCCAGCTTGTAGTCGGCCAGCTTGTTCCACTGGTACTCCATCTCCTGAAGCCGGCTCTGCACGCTGGCGGGCACGTCCTTCTGAGCCGCTTGCAGCATGCCGGATATGGCGCGCATAATCCCCTGGGCGATGCGGAGGGTTTCCCGCAAGCCCCGGAATTCCGGGGTGATTTCCTCGCCCCCGAAGGCCAGCAGCGCGTCCTTGAGCCCCGGCTCGGGGAATCCCAGCGCCTGCGCTTCCTCGCACAGCTCGTCGAGCTGCTTTGTCACGCAGTCCTTCCATTCGTCGAGCTCCTCGTGGTTCTCAAACCATCCCGGATCGCCGTCCAGGTGGCGGTGCAGAATCCCGAAATTGTGCTGCTGGATTTTGAGAAACATAAGCAGCCGCTGAAACTCATTCATTCGTCGTCACCCTCTTTCCGGCCCGCACGGGCTTTTTGACCTCCGGCTTGGGCGTGTTTACCATATCGGCATATTCCGCCGGGCTCAGCTTCAGCCCGCAGCGGGTACAGTGCACGCCGTCGGATTTTCCGATAAATACATGGTTGCAGTCTGTCATTTGGTTCCCCTCTTTCGGTAAAATGGGTATAAAAAAACCACCCTTTTGTAAAAGGATGGTTCTGTCAATAATCTCGAAACGGGCATTGCTCGCAAATATCTTTCCAGTTCGGCTTTTTCTTGAACCGCTCCGGGATGGCCGCGTCGGCAATGCCCTGGTTTTCCATGCAGTCGATATCGCCGATCCAATCGTCAACCAACGGGCATTTTACGCGCACAGCCGTACCGGATTCATCCGCGATATATTCCACGTTACCGTGCCTTGGCATTTTCAAACGCCTCCATCAATGCTTTGGTTTTTTCGTCGTATTCGGAAGAAGAAAAAGCGGTGCGCACAAGCTGTTCCTTCACATCAACATAAGCCGTCCCGTCCCGGCTGTAATATCTCTCAAACTTCCCGTCCCAAACCGTCGCGGAAAACAGCGCGTTTTGAATAAAGGATTTTGCCTGTGCTTCTGTTACGCCATGTCCCCGCTCCGCGTTAATATGGGCATCGTCAAAAGACAGGGAAGAAATATCGATGGATTTTGGCTTGAGGTGGATTTTAGCTTTTGACGGGAGCGCGCCTGTGGCCAGCATTTCCTTTTTCAGCCGTTCGTCTGCCTGCTCCCGCTTTACCGCCGCCGTCGCTTTACCGGATACACTTTTATTATACTCGAAAACCTGTGTTCTGTCCAGCCGTTTGGTGCGTCCTGTCTTCTTGCAGAAGGCGTTGTAGTCCGCCTGCTTCTGCTTGACCCTCGCCGCCTCTTTGGCAAAGCCCTCTTTGTCCCCGGCGGCGTCCAGCATGGCGGCCTTCTGCTTGGCGTACCGCACTTCCCGCTCCAGCCGCCGCTGCTCCTGGGATTCCTGGTATACGCGGTCATTTTCTTCCTTGTCCTGCTCGGTGCGGTCCCGCGGGATGGATACCCCGGGAATCACCGTGATCGGGTGGTGGCCGCAGTTGATGCCGAACAGCCCGGCGGGCCTGCCGTAGCTGGTGGAGGACAAGGGGGAATACCGGTGCCGCTTCCCCTCGCCGTCGGTGAAGGTGCCGCTTGTATTGTCCCAGGAAAAATACCGCCCCTGATACGGGTAGCAGAGAGGCCGCGCGCCGCTGTGCCGGGATACCCGGAAAATCTCTACGCCGTAATCCTCCTGCCGCAGTTTCACCGCCTCAATGGCCGTGTTGTGCACCGTGGTGCGGATATCCATATTCACATAGGCTTCCGGCGACCATTTGCGGCCCGCCCGGTCAATGAACCCGGTAATGCCCTCTCCATGTATCTGCGCCAGCGCCTGCCGCAGCGCCCCGGTACGGCCGGCGGTTCCCGTCACCACCCGCCCGGTCTGGGTGTTGAGGATATCCTGCGCCGCCTGCATCTGCCGTTCAATGTTGGCCGTGTTGACAATCACCTTGCGGTACTGCTCCAGCGTGCTTTCCAGCATGGTGGTGTTGACCAGGTTGAGCTTATCCAGCGCCTGCGCGTCATAGGCCTTCAACGCCTGGGAAATGCTTTTGCTTGCGATCACGTTGTCGGCGTCCGGCGGGGCGATATGGCCATCTTGGACGGCCCGTTTCAATTCCGGCTCGGTGTCCCGCGTCGCAGCATATACGGCGTTTTCCAGAGCCGCCAGCACCAGCTCCGGGTTTTGGCCGGTGAGGCTGGCAATGATTTCCGCGCTTTCCCGGTTAAGCTGCCCAAGCTCGGCCAGCTTGCGGATTTCCCATTCCTGCGTGGAGAGGGAATGGCCGGAGTTGAAATGCTTCGCCATGTTGACCAGCAGCGCGTCCACCGTGTCGCTGTATACCTTTTCGATGGGCTCCGACAACCGGAGGATTTCTTCCGGGGTGAGTTTTGCCATGCCCTCACCACCTTATCGGCTTTCATCCTCTTCCGCTTCCCCGTCCCCGTCCTCTTCCCGGTTGGCGGGCTCGGCGTCCTGGCGGATTCCCCGCCCCTCCTGCGCCGCCTGGTCGGCCAGGTCGAAAGCGGAAGCGGACACGCTTCCCTCGTTTGCGATTTCCTCCAGCTCCTGCAGGGCCTCCTCTTCGGTATAGCCCAGCTTTTCGATCAGGAACCGCTTCTTGCTCATCAGCCCGTTGGTGGTCAGCAGGATTCCCTCGTTGATATTGGTCTGCCGATCCTGCAGGATGGAATCGTCGAATACCACCTTGGTTTCCCAGCCGCCTGCCGCCAGAGACCGGACGCTCTGCCCGTTCCACTGCAAATCGTACAGGCTGGCAATCTGGATAATGGCGTCCACCATTTTGGAAATGGCCAGCTTGATTTGCAGCTGCTGGGCCTTGATGGTTTTGTAGGTCTTGGAATTTTCGCTGATAACCTCGGTGGCGGTTTTGAGACCCTGCGCCCGGTCAAACGTGAAGGTCCCGGCGGAGAAACCCACCTGCAGACACAGGATGGACAGAAACGCGTTGATAGCCCGCTCGTGCTCGTCGATGCGCAGCTCCACCGAGTTGTCCTGAATTTTCAGCGCGTCTGGGTTGTCGGTGGACAGCGCCTCGTATGCTTCGTCGGACGCGTCGAAATACCGCCGCATTTCGCCGGTGTCCGGATCCGCAATCGTACGGATACACTGCGCCGGCACGATAATCCGCTTTTTCCCCAGCCGGAATTCCCGGATAAAGCTGTCGTAGCAGATGTCCAGCGCCTTGAGGGTCGACATGGCATTGGCGTATATGGACACGCCCAGCGGTGAATTGTCGTCGATATTGTTGGCGACGGCTGTCCGATAGTAGGCGAACAGGGAAGTGGTCAGCCCCTGCAGCGCCGTTTCCTCGTTCAGAAAAGGGTAAATCTCATTGAGCGGATACCGGAAGCCGAGAATGTCCTGGCTTTCGGTCATGCCGGGATCCGGCTGCTTGTATTCGGTGCGGAACGCCTCGTTGCTGATATAGTAGGTCAGGCCGTCCCACTTGTGCCATTCCAGGCGGGTGTAATAATACCCGTCCTTGGCCTCGCGGCTGATGAAAACGCCGTCGGTTACCTGTGCGTTGTCCCAGGCCGTCGGGACAAACTGATCCGCCATACAGAAGCCCAGGCGGATTTGCCCGCCGCCCGGTATCACGTTCCCCTGGCTGTCCCGCTTTTCCTCGTACCATGCCTTGACGGCTCCGCCGCCCAGCGCCAGCACCTGCTCAATATGCTCCTGCATCTTGGTCCAGAACCCGTTTCTTACCAGCACATCGTGAACGAATTCCTCCAGTGGCTGCGTTTCGCCTTCCTGCGAGACGTGTACCTCGCACTGCTCGCTCCAGACAAGCCCCGCCAGCTCTGCGCAGATAGCCTTGGCCGTGTCCATTCGTTCCAAATCCCGCCGGTTGCGCGGGTTGGCAATGGTGGGGGACAGAATCCGGTGCCACGGGCTGTAAAAGCCCTTGTACAGGTATTTCCAAATGAAGATGCCGAAATAATAAAACTGGTTGAAAGAGGGAACGCCCCCCACTTCAAAAATATCCTTGAACTCTTTAGAGAGCCCTGTTTCTGCTCCCGCCTTTTTCATCCAGTTTTTCACCCTCTCCCTGAGTTTGTCAAACATCGGCTCACCGCCTTATACAACGTGGTTTTTGTTACACTTCCATATCAATCCCGTCCAGGACGCTCTGCGGTACGTCGTAGCCGCGAATAGAATATAAAAGCCTTACCCATTCCTGCTCGGACAATATCGCCCTCTGCGGAAGGAAGCGTTTGGCAGGCCCGTTTAAAGGCGTTACTTTCCATGTCTGGAAATCGTCCGAATACCGACAGGCAATCACCGGGATCTGCGCCCTGTTGCCCAGGTCAATCATGGCCTGATATGTCGGGTGGGAAGCGTATTGCGGCGCCGCATGCTCGTTTTTGTATTCCACAATCGCGGACGCTTTCCCGCGATCGTACTCCAGAAACAGAAAATCCAAATCCACGGCCGGGCAATCCCATCCCCACCGCCGATGCCGGCGGGATAACGCTTCATCCCGCCACCCCGTTCTCTCCGGCCTTACTTCCGGCATAGGCTTCCTGCACCCGCCTTTCTGTGGTTTCAATGTTGCTTTCATCAATGTCTGCGCCGATGAACCGCCTGCCCGTCGAAACAGCCGACACACCGGTTGTTCCGCCTCCGACGAACGGGTCGAGGATAATGTTTCCAGGATCGGTGAACCGCTCCACAATATCCTTCATGCCACCGATGGATTGACCCCATTCGTGAAACCGCTTGTCGTTGTCGTTCGGCGGGCTTTTCAGCACGTCGCCGATATAGTCGCCGGCGTATTCGCCCTTGGTGTACCATAACACCGGCTTCCAGAAGGTATTCGTGCGCTTGTGCCACAGTTGCGGCGACTGCCCGCCCGGTGTCAGGTAGGCGAGACACCAGTGATACTCCATGCAGCTGCCAAGCAGCCTCACAACCTCCGGCAGATAGGACTGCCCGACCATCACAATCAGCGAGCCGCCCGGCTTTAATACGCGCTTCGCCACTTTTGACAGGTCCTCATACAGCGGTATGTACTCCTTCGGGTAAGGCGGATCGGTGATGATGATATCCACGCTTTCGTCTTCCACCATCGGCAGCCCGTCCCGGATATCCGCCGCATACAGCCTGCACATATCCTCCGGCATTTTCTCCGGAAGCGAAAACCGCTTGCGCTCTGCCTTTTCCTCCCGTGCGAGCTGCTTGGCAACGCCCATCGCGCTGCCGCCATCCGCCATACGCTCGACCACAGCCGGGTTCTGGACGGCGCGCTCTTCGCGCTTGGTGGGATTGAAGATGGAAACCGGTTTGCGGGCGACTTGGCGCGGGCGCTCTTTCCCGTCTGCGCCGATGTTGGTGCTTAACTGGCGGATTTCGCCAGTTCTCTCCAACTTTTTTCTTTGTGCACCCACAGTTTCATGATTAACCCCCAGCCCTGCCGCAATCTGCCGGTCGCTCTTTTCCGGCGTTTCCTTCAGCTGCTGGCGTATTAACTCCCGCCGCTGCTCCTGCGACAGCTGCCGCCGCGCCATGTTCAGCTTGCGGGCGTGGGTGCGCTTTTCTTCCTCCGTCATGCCGGCACGGATAACCTTTGGATAATCCTTGATTCCCAGCTCCGCGCATATTTTCAGCCGGTGGTGCCCGTCCAGCACATTCCCGTACTCGTCAAACTCCACCGGCACCATCACGCCGCGCCGGGCGATGTCCTCCTTCAGCTCTCCGTATTCGTCTTCGCCCAATGCGGGCATAACCTGATAGTCCATCCGTTTGCCAACCCTTTCTCCTGTATTGTCCAACCCTTTTGTTTATGGGCATAGAAAAGGGGACAGGCGATTGGCGTTCCTGTCCCCGTCGGGTAGCTAACCCGTCTATGCCGGTAAAAGCCGAAGCTTATACCCGTGTTTAAAAAATATCCATCATCTGCCGCATGTACGGCTCCACGGCGTACTCCTGTGCGTCCAGGCTGTCCACGTTGTACGTCCCGTCGTCCAGCCGCACGTCCTTGGTTATGTATCTGGAATCCCACACGGCCGTCTGGAAGGCTTCCAATGTCTTTGCACACCCGGCCATGATCTTGTGCCTCCCTGTGGCCTGCAGGCGGCAAAAGAAGCGGATACGGTCGTTTATTTCGCCTTTCCGCGCGTTGTGGATATTGATGCCCACCCGTTCCATGGCGCAGGCAGTGCGCAACCCTTGGATCAGCGTCTGTTCTGCGCTGTCGCAGTACGCGTCGGCCACGGTATAAGCAGCCTTGCACGCCCGTACGAAATCCACAAAACCCCTTTCCAATTCGGCGGGCGACATAATACCCGTATGATAATATTCCCGCAGTGTGATGATTTCCCGCAGCCCAGGCGTGAAGCCGGTGCAGTTGAAGGCGGTAGCCGAGCCGTTGCCTCCAAAATCCACGCCGATGGTGGCAAACAGCACCGGCGGCGCTTGCTGCAGAATGAAATCCTGCGGCCGATCGGCAACGTGGCGGTATATCGCGCCTTCCGCCGCTTTCCACAAGCCGAGAATATAGCGGTCATAATACACCGTGCCCGCATATTCCCGCTTGAGGTTTTCCACAAAAAGCGGGTCAAGCGTCGGGTTGTCGTCAATCGTATAGCTTTGGCGGTAGATGTCCGCGTCGGAATCCAGGAATTTTTTTACCCAGTGGTGCGGGTTCTCCGGGTTCAGCGTTCCGTCAAATTTGCTGTAGGGCTTGTCAAGGCGGCTTTTCAGCATGGTGAATACATCTTCATGCCAGGTGGCCATCTCGTCACCGTAACAGTATTTGATAGAGGAGCCGCGGATCCGGTTAACCTGATTGACCTTATCGGCGCCCAGGCAATACGCCTTTTCGCCGAACAGCACGGCGGTGTTGTCGCTGCGTATACTGCTCACCAATTCGGCGCCGTACATATCCTGCAGCGGCTCGATGATATTGCGCTGGAGCGTGCCCTTGGTGTTGCCCAGAATCACCACGAGGCCCGGCATGCCCGCTACCCGGCGGATCCGCTTCGGGATAACAAAATAATCCAGATAGGTTTTGCCGGAGCGGGTAGCCCCCTCCTTAATGTTCCACCGGTGATTGGCGTTGTCCAAAAACTCCCGCTGCTTCGGCGTGAAGCCCATCAAATCACCCCGCCAACCTTATCCATCAGTTCATCCAGCTTCTTGATAGCCTGCTCGTTTTGTGCTGTTACGGCGTACTTGTCGATAACGATGGCCATGGCCGTTGCCAGCTGCTGTATGCCGGCGCGGTCGATCTTCTGCCGGTCACCCATGGCGTCCAGATACTTATCCAGCAAGCTGCACACCTTGTCTTTTTGCCCGTCCATGAAAGCCAGTATATCGGCGGTGTTCTCGGCTTTTTTCTGTTCGGCCTTTCTCTGCGTATCGCCGTCTTTCATCACAACCCGTTTGACCGTGCTGTCCGCGATGTGATGCTTTTTCGCCACGGCGTTGTAGCTCCCCAGCTCCACATAATCCGCAATAATCCGCTTTTTCTGTTTGTCTGTAAGCCGCTTTGCCACGCACACCAACCCCGCTAATACGTATACTTGAAACTGAAGTTTACAAGAGTACCATCAGGCGGTATCTGAATGGTCCTCGCCGACCCTAACGTTGATGCAACCATGCCTTGTTGTGGATCATAAACCGAGTATATTGTAGTATCGTATATTGCCAAACCGCCTGGTAATGTTATTGTAATTTGGTTAGGGCTTCTATTTACAAATCCCGGAACAAATGCAATACAAGCGTCATCACTCTCTATAGATGTTATTGTCCTCCTCCACCTCGGTGGCCGTGTCCACGGTCAGCTTACCGTCCACAATCTTGAGCCCGTCCCCGATGGCGTACCCGCTTCCCTCCGGCAGAGGGATATCCGATTCCTCGTATTCGTCGGTATCCGGGTTCCAGATCATCCACATGCCGTTGGCACCGGGCGTCGGCGGGTGGTTATTGAGCTCCTCCATCCGCTGCTCCATCTGGGTGAACTCGCTGGGCAGCTCCGGCCACTGCGCATCGCCGGACAGCGAATCCGGGATATTGACGTATAACTTGTCTGTGTGCCGCACCGTCACACCGTCCGATTGAAGCGTCCCGCGCAGCTGCATGGTATAATGGCCGCTGACCGCCAGCATTTCCGCCGTCAGCACCACGCCGATGCCGCCGTCCATTTCCGACAGGCGGATGATGTTGAGGTTATGCCCGGCCTGCACCAGCAGATCCCACGTGTACCCGTCCGGTATGCTGCCGACAATCACAATCGACCGGCTCAGATTGTCGTACTGCCGGGCGATTACCTCGCCGTCCGCCTGTATACGCCAGTCCGCAAAAAGGATCCCGCTGTCACCCTCCCTCTTAAATACAAATTCCCGCCGCCTCATCCGCCGGCTGTTATGTCCGGCACGAAAAAGAGCGCCCCGGCAGCTCCGGGACGCCCTCGCTTTTTCTCTGTATACACTGTACCATATGTCAAGGGTGGCTTTCTACGGTCAATTTTCGCAATGCTTTAGCATGCAGCCTTTGTACCCACCTGAAATCGAGGCGCAAATCTACGGCGATTTTCTCCACGCGTTCTCCGTCTATGTACCGGCGTCTGAGGATATCCTGCAGGCGTTCATCCTGTATGGACCGGATACTGGATTCTATTTCCCGGCGCAGGTCAACGAGCCTGTCGATTTCCGCATCAAGCTCCGCCTCCAGATCCACAATACGCTGCACGGCGTCCAACACTCGGTCTCCGATTCCGCCAGCTCTAGGCATGCCAGACATAACGGGGGAGACGCGCGTGGCCAATTCCATCCAGCGGCCCTTTTCCGCAGTCATCCGATCGATCCGCGCTTCCAGCCGCCTGTACTGTTGCAGGTATGCTTTCTTTTCCTCGATTGTCATCCGCCGCCCGCCTTCCGCCGCTCGCGCTCTCTGGCATGTATGGCTTTGCTTATTTCCCGGTTGGTGTTCCGGTTTACCGTGCAGGCCTTCCCATCCGTATGCATGCATATGGGCTGCGTGCATCGCAACAGGTTGCCGTCCCACTTTGCCCATGGGCACCTTGCGACCAAGCACACAAGCCGCGGCTGCCCGTGGCTGCGCCTTTTCCGCTTAAGTTCAACGCCTTGTAGCCGTATTATCGGCCATAAGCCGCAAAGCCACCGGCGCATCTTAGCGCAGCTCTTTGCGCTGCGATCACAGTTGCCGTCCCGTTGACACTCCTTGCACGGGCTAGCCACGCCGGTTACCTCCCATGCAGCACCCGACGAAATACCCCACGCACGCCCCCAGGCTCGCCCCCAGCAGCAGGTACACGATGCCGAGGCCGGCGGATATGGTAATACTCATGGGCTTGGTTCACCTCTTTCACTGTTAAAACGCCCGACAAACTCAATTGAGAGTATGGCATAATTGCCTTGGCAGGTCATTATATCGTTCGGGTTCATCATCCATGTGACTTTAGCCATCAGCGATGCTCCTGTATAATGGCCGTCCCACTCATTCAGTGCAAGATAATCTCCCACGCGAAAGTCGCGATCGTTTTTACGAAGTTCGAATGTCTTTTTACCTGATAAAACAGCCTCAAAATACTTCGGTTCGGTTTTGAGTGAATGTATCATGTGGTTGCCTCCTCGTCCATCCTCGCCCCGCAATGCGGGCAAAACCCGTCGTCCTGCTTCCAGTCCCGCTCCTCGATGTACCCGCAGTATTGGCACTGCTCCGGAAGCATAGTTCGATTTCACCGTTATTCATCATAATCCTCCCACTCGATTTGCCCTGGAAGCGGCTTATCCAAATTGCCGTCACCCATCCACCAGTCGAACACGTCACGTCCAGATTCCCACCCTGGCGTATTAGGAATTCCTTTCTCAATGAGCCGTTCGAGCATTTTATCAAAAGCTCGAATATAAAGCTGTTTAAATTTCGGCCACCGTTTAAATTCAGCTTCTCTTATAGCCCCTGCTAATGGGCACCCTATACAGCCAAGGCGTCGAAAGCCCTCGTCATATAGTTTGCAATACGGCAACTGCCGTTCGTGTATGTATCTCCATACATTATCTTCCGTCCAATCTACGATGGGATTGCATATCCTTTTTTCCTTTGGTATGCAATGCTCGAAATACCGGCGTGCGTCGTCGTTGTCGTTTAACAAAATTTTGTCAGCTTTTTTACGAGTAATATTTTCAAAAGCCGCACGTCCTTGACGCTTTAGGCTTTCGGCCCAGCGGACGCCTGTGAGGCACATGCTGCCTCTTCCTCCGAGTTCTTTTAGCTCCTTGCAGCACCAGCGCTTTAACCGCGTAGGAGGCCCGTTCTTAACGATAAGCCGCCAAAATGACGTGTTATACATGTCCCAAACCAAATCCGGGCAATGCTCCCGCATGTGGTACACCAGTTCCGGAGGATCGATACCCGTGACATTGTAATGCCTCACCGCATACTGCTCAACCGGCACGCCATCGAGTGCCGCCGCCTCACACACGATCCCCCACAATGCCGTGCTGTCCTTGCCGCCGGAAAAGGCCACATACAGAGGCTTCCCTCCTGCAGACGCATAGGCCAGCCGCGTTCTCTCTATGGCGCTTTTGTATACTCTTTCTTCCTGTGTGGCTCCGTCAAATCCGATCTGATCAGGCAAGTTGTATCCCTTCATTTACAAATCACCTTTTCCCATTCGCTATACATTGCAAGCCAGTCACATGCTTTCATAGTGACAAGCCAATCCTCCCTGTCGCGTCGGTGCGCCACTGTCGGTATGTCTCCATGACTGTCACGTGTCGATTGCGCCATCGCCTCATAAAGATTAAGCCTCTCCACCCGCTTTACCTCGATATGTACCCCTGGAAGACCTATCACATCGTCTCCGCCTGTACCGCTGTACTGCTGCCCGCGCCGCGCATCATATCCATACACACGGCACAGCGCCGCAAACTCCCGCTCGCCCCGCTTGCCCTTCTCCCGGCTGGCTTTGCCCATCCTTACACCTCCAGCGCTCTGCACAGCGCCCGAATTGCCCGCTCATATTCCGCCGCGGTCAGTGGACAGCGCAGCAGCCGGGCCTTCATTTTCTCGTACTCGAGGCAGGCGCAAGGCTTTTTCAGGCGTGCCGCCTCGTCCAGTATGTCACGCACCTGCCTGCGCGTTTCCCGTGTCATAGCGTTCCTCCATTATGCCGTTCATGGCCGTAAACCGGCTGAATTGCGGCCGCCAGGCAAATTTGAAAACCCCCGTGCCGCCGTGGCGGTTCTTCTCCAAATAGCCGAATGCCTCAAACGAATCGCTGCCCTTGAGCGGGGCGTCCCCCTTGTGCGCCCGCAAAAACATCACATAGTCGGCGTCCTCCTCGATGGTGCCCGATTCCTTCAGGTCGGAGAGCAGCGGCCGTTTGTCCTTCCGCTTCTCCACCTCACGGTTCATCTGCACCAGCTCCACCACCGCCGTACCCGTTTCAAGCGCCAGCGCCTTGACCGCCCGCGTCGTCTCGGCCACCTCCTCCACCCGGCTCTTGCGCCGCGGCATTTGCATGAGCGAGAGGTGGTCAAGGAACAGCACCTCCGGCTTGCACCGCCGGATGGCCTCCCGCAGCTCCGTGATACCGGGGCGCCGCTCGGTCAGGCGGATGGCGTCCCGCCCGCGGATCCTGTCCATCGCCCTGGCGATTTTCTGCTTTTCGTCATCGGTCAGCCGCTTGTCGCGGATGCGGGTGTTGTCGATGCCGGTCAGCTGCGCCGCCACCCGCGTCATCATCTGGGCCTTGCTCATCTCCATGGAGTAATACAGCACCCGCAGCCCCCGCGCCGCATACCGCAGCATAAGGGACAGGGCAAAATCCGTTTTGCCATGCCCGCTGCGCGCCGCCAGCACAAACACCGAGCCTGGCAGCAGCCCGCCCATACAGTCGTCCAGCCACCGGAACCCGGACAGATGCCGCACATCCTGCTCATACAGCCCGCTGTAAAAGTCGGTATACGCCTCGGTGAGCGTCTGGCCAACCTCCTGCCTGTCGGCGGCAGCGATGGCGTCCTGCTGCGCCACCAGCGCCCGCAGCCCCTCGGTCATGTCGTCCGCGCCCTCCCGCTCCAGCTCGATGACGGACAGCTGCTGCAGGATACAGCGCCGCCGCCACGCCTGCTTGAGCTGCCGGACATAGTGGGGATAGGACGGAATGCTGGGCACCAGCTGGGCGCAGCGCAGCACCTCCGCCTTGCCCTCCTGGTTCATGCCCTCCAGCAGGGTGACCGAATCGGGCAGGGTCCCGTTTGCCTCCAGCGCCTTGCCCCTTTCCACAATTTCGCGGTAAAACGGGGTCTCAAACCATTCCGCCTGCACCTCCGGCTCCCGGCATGCCGCCCAATCCAGCACCAGACAGCCGACGACGGCCTGCTCCGTCTCCATCATGGCGCACCTCCCAGGAGGCCTGCCTCCTGCTCGTCGATTTTACGCAGGATATCGGCCAGGGTGTCCCCTTCCGCAATGTCGATGGGAAGGTTGTCCTCCGGCTGCGGATAGGCGTATTCTATCGGGGCAGGCTCGTCGCGGCGGTTGTCGTAGTTGCCCTCGAGAATCTTGGTCAGGTTGGCCGGCTTGAGAATCCAGTCGAACCCGCACCCGTTCCAGCTCCCGCTCCGGCCGGTGAGGAAGTCGGAGGCCTCCACCTTCGCGAACAGGGCCGGGAACCCGCCCGCCTCTTCCACCTGTGCGGCAGCCTTGCAGATGGCTTTGCGCCGCTGGTCGTTCAGTCCCCGGATATGCGGCAGGGAAGAGCAGGTGCTGTTGAACGATTCCACAACAGATGCGTAATCGAAATGTGCCCGCCCGTCGTCGCCAGACGACAGAGGATCTTCATTCTTATCTCTTATCTCTTTTCTCTTATCTCTTATCTCTGTGTCACATGTGACGTTAGAGTGCGCACTTTGTGACGGCAAGGCGTCACATTGTGACGCGCTTTCTCTTTGCTTTTCCCTCATGTTGCGCATTCTCGCTGCAGAATCGCACTCGCTGCCCATGTTTTTGACGGCTTCGGTTAGCACATATTCATTATCATTGACAATCTCGATCAGGTTTTGCTTTTGCAGATACAGAAGCGTTACCTGTACATTGTCCGTCGTCTCGTCCAGCCGCAACGCCAGTTCTTCTTCAAAGGTGTCCTCTATGTTTTCGAACAGAAGAACGCCGTCGTTACGCAGGCTTAAAAGCTGCATTTTCAGGTAAATGATGGTATAGGTATCACCCCCAGCCATCCGCCGCAGCTTTTTTATGACCGTCTGGTCAAAGAAATTCTCGCGCAGCTTCAGCCACCAAAAACGCTTCGTTTTCTCGCTCAATTCGCTTCCTCCCCATCGATGGACGGGCGAATAAGAATCTCGATTCCGTCCCGTTTCGTCATAGAAAGCAGAATGAGCAGTTCATTCACGGACACCCGGTGTAAACCTATACAAGCCGTCATATCATCGCGGAAATCTCCGCCAAATAAAATAACGTCGTAGCCCGGCCCCATTCCGATCGGTTTGCTCACAGTTCCATCCCCTCCAGCTCTATCACTATCTGTTTTCTTCGGCCGGACAGGACAGGCGCCGCCCCGGATTTTGCTCGCTCTTTCTCCCGCAGCCGGCAGAGCAGTTCTTTTGAACGGGCAATCACTGCCTGGATATCCTCATCCGGGTATTTCCACGGGTGCTCCTCCCGGTCTTTTATACAGCCCTCCACCCACTGGATATCGGACTGCGTTTCAATCATGGGCAGGAAGATGTCCGTATCCTTTACCCGGCAATAGCCGGTAATGGGCACGCCGCTGATGGTTCCATGTACAGAAGTCATGTCTTATTCCTCCTCTTGCTTTCCGCCGGCGGCCGTGGTACAATGTTCACAGCAGCCGTTTCCGGTTGTGTCGTTTGCAGTCAGCCCTTTGCTTTGGTCGGCGTGAGGGTTGGCTGCTTTTTTTGCGCGGAAATCACCCAGGACGTCTATAGCTTTTAACTGCAGTTCAAACAATCGAGGAGCAACTCCATACACAGACGAATACTCTTGATAGTCCGTTTCAGCCTGTGCCTTGGCCACCTCTCTGTTCCCGCCAGTTTCGTCCAGCCACATGCGTGCTGTCAAAAAAACTATCCGTGCTATGTTTTCCGGCGTAGTCTCTTGCTGTACCTGCTCAATAAGTTCATTCGTCAGCTCCATGCTTTCGATTTCCTCTAGCGTCATAACCTTCACCTCCTTACTCCTTAATCGGCCGTATCTGGCCTTGCAAGCTCGAAATCGGCGCTTTCCGCGGCTCCGAGTATAAATACTCGGGCAGCCTGTCAACGTCCATTAAAGGCTTGTTTCCCTGCATGGACACGGGGATCTTTCCCTGCTTTACCATCCGGCGCAGCGCCGTCAGGGTAATGGCCGTTTCCGGGTCTTCCTGCTTGATAATTTCTGCCGCGCGGGGGAGGGTGCGCATTCTCATGTTTGTGTCTCCTTTCATCGTGTGAACGTCTTTCACGCGTCCGCTTTATGGGACAGTAACCGTGCTATGCTGGGGCTCCAGCGGTGTCCTCACGCCGTCTTGCTAGCGATCAGCTCATCCAACCCCCTGCGGAAAATCTGCTCGGCGTTTTTGGGCTCGCGCTTGCCGTTTAGCACGGCGCTGACATATTCGGGGGTATATCCCAGCTTCTCCGCTAATGCTTTTCCTGTGACCTTGTTGATGTGCATTTGCCCAATAATGTCGGCTGTCCATTGTGCAGGCATACAAACATCACCTCCTATTATTAAATTGTGTTGAAATTATTAAACTAATGTGCTAACATGAAGTTGTCAAGCTTAACCTGTTAAACATAGTTTAATGATATCAACCACTGGGCACAGTATAGTCTATTTCATTAAACTTGTCAACGGGTTTTGTCTATTTGCTTAAACTTTGGCGTTATGCCTAAACGGTGGTGACAAAACTGTGTTTTATGACAAGTATTGCGAGTTGTGCAAACAAAAAGGAATATCCCCGAGTGCTGCTGCCATTGAAATGGGTATAAACAAGGGAACAGTCTCCATTTGGAAGTCTAAAGGCACAACGCCACAAACTGCAATATTGGGTAAAATCGCCGACTACTTCGGCGTGTCGGTGGATTACCTTCTCGGCAACGACCAAAAACAAAAAGCCCCCGCCGAAGACGAGGGCCGATTTAAAGAGGGCGAACTGATCCGGCTGGATGCCGACAGCATGGAGATATTGCGTGCCGTCCGTGAACGCCCGGATATGAAAATCCTTTTCTCTGTTACAAAAAACGTCACTCCAGAAGACTTGAAAAAGGCGATTAAAATAGTGGAAGCCTTCAAAGAAGATAGTGAAAATATGTAAACGGATAGTGATGGTATGATACTGGATTGCGACTACACTGTGCGTTTTGCGCCGTTCCCTTTATCCGTGCCAGCTTTGACTGCTAAAGACGAGGATGGCCATTATAATATTTTTATCAATTGCCATTTGTCAAATGAGGCACAAAAGCAAGCTCTAGAACACGAGTTGGAACATATTAGGCAAGGTGACTTTGAATCGCAGAAACCTTTTGAAACTATTGAACCATACCGGCCGGTATTAATACCACAAGAAGAAGTGGTGGTAATGGCTGTACAGCCTCCAAAGAAGATGATCAACTTTTCTATCGTCGATGCACTGACCGGAAAAGCGGAAAAAATTAAGATCGAAAAGAGGCAATACCCATGTATTGATATTTGGGCGGATGAACTGGATCGACCGTATCGGTTGCGAAAAACTTGAACAAATAAAAAGCCGCCCAGAGCTGCAACCTCTGGACGGCAAGTGTGAAAAGAAACTACAGCATGTGAATTTCCCTCACAAATTAATTATACAGATTTGACGCAATATGTCAATATCTGGAAAGGATGAGGGAAATGGGTAAGAAAAGGATTTGGATTATTGTAGCTGCTGTCGCCATCGTGCTGGTTGTAATTTATATCATTTTGGCGGCGACTGGAAATCTGAAACCTTCTAATGAGGAAAGTTCATCGTCAGAGCCATCGGATTCGGTAGTAAATGAAATTTCTTTTGGCTGGAAAGCCGAAAATGCTCAATCGGAAGAAGGGACTAGCGCCCGCGTAGACGAAATTACTACGAGTGCCTCAGAGGCCGCAAAAAACATGGACGAAGATCAAGCGGTATCAGCTTGGGACGAAGCGATTCAGTATTTAAAGGAACATGTGGATAATTTTTATGAGAACACCGAAGTAATGGAGCATTCCATGTATTATGGAGAGTTTATTTATCGGTATATTGAGGCAAATGCAGCGGCGTCAAATATTTCCGAGTTGCCCGATAGCACGCGTGCGGCTTATGATGCAGGTTATAATACGGTGAAGGCTATCAAATATGTATATCGTGGAGCTGAAAAAATAGAAGATGAATCCACGCAGTCATCGTTGTCTGAAGCAAAAGAGGCATTAGACAAATTCCAATAAATAAAAAACCGCCCCGCTCCTGCGCCAACAGGAACGAGGCGGTGGACAGTCAACCGAAGGCGACCGTCACAGTGCTTGCGCAAGGCTATTGTAGCACGGTATCCGCCTCCGGTCAAGGGAGGAGTGCGCCAATATGCCAAAGTTAAAGAAGCGGGCGGACGGCCGATATTCCAGGCAGGTATACCTTGGCCTAGGCGAAGATGGCCGCCGCCAGTACAAAACCGTGTATGGGGCAAGTCCGAAGGAGGTGGATGATAAGGTTTCCGAGCTGCGTATACAGCTCAAAAAAGGCATTGACTTGTCGGCAAAGAACGAGAAGTTTAAAGAGTGGTCAGCCATGTGGCTGGCATCGAAAAAGGGCAATGTGTCTGCGGTATATTACAGCGGTTTGGAAGGGAAGGTCTCTGCGCTGAATGACGCATTAGGGGACTATCCGATAGGCAAGATTATCCCGGCAGATATACAATCCTTTATCAACGCGATTGCAGAAAAGAACCCCCATACGAACCGCCCTAGCGCCAAAAAGACGTTGCGCGATTTTAAGGGCATAGTGGAGCAGATTTTTTGTCTTGCAATTGAGAATCGTGTGGTGGATTTTAATCCGGCGCAATATGTTCGTATCCCGGCTAGAGCCCCGAAGGAAACCAGGCGCGCACTGACTGAAGAAGAACAGCAGTGGATTGTGGACACGCCTCACCGAGCGCAGAGGGCAGCAATGATTATGATGTATGCTGGTTTGCGTCGCGGGGAGGTGATCCCGTTACAGTGGAAGGATATCGACCTAAGCAACGGGACCATTCATGTGGCGAAGTCGGTGGAAATGGTCAACGGGAAAGCACACCAGAAGAGCGGCGGGAAAACCTTGAGCAGCGAGCGTGTGGTGGATATTCCGAATCGACTGATCGCATTTCTCCAGAAAGAGAAAGGAAAAGCGAGCCCGCTTGAATTGGTATGCCCAGCTGCAAACGGCGGCATGATGGGGGAGACTGCTTTCCGGCGCATGTGGGAAAGCTACTTGACAGACTTAAATTTCAAGTATGGAAACAGGATGGACACCACCGGGAAACCTGCAAAGTCAAAGTGTAACCCCAACGGGATACCGCGTACCATCCCGCCGATAACTGCGCACTGGCTTCGGCACACATTTGCGACCATGTTGTATCTTTCCGGTATTGATGTGCTAACAGCGCGTGATCAGCTTGGGCACAGCGACATAAAAACCACTCTGGATATTTATACTCATTTAGATAGGAAATATAAGCGGCGCAGCATGAGTAAATTAAACGATTATTTGGACCCGATAAGCACGGAGGAAAAATCGGCCAAATAACATGCAAGTCAAATGCAAGTCAAAAGATATTGAGAAATGGCTTGAATACAGGGCTCGGCGGGATTTTATACTGGATTCCGATTCCAAAGGCCGGGGGTTCGAATCCCTCCGGGCGGACCAACACAAAAACGCCTGTAAGCCCAGTGTTCATGCGGGTTTACAGGCGTTTTTGCTTTTTGTTTTTTGCTTCAATTTGTCCCGTAAAAAACCGTAAAAAACCGAATTGAACCGGAAATATGCAAGTCAAATGCAAGTCAAAAGCGGATACCGTGTGCAATGCCGACATCACAAATGGAGGCATAACAATGGAAAATTATTTTTTGCATAAAATTGCAGAAGCCACACAAAAGGTAAACGAATACGCGAACCATCCAGGCGTAGAGGCAACAAATCAATGGTATTACTGGATGGGAAGAAGGGACGCATACCAGGCAGCCCTCGAGCAATTCCAAAGCAAAACCACCATAACCGTATAACAAAAAGCCGGGCGAGGAGTGATCCCCGTCCGGCTTTGCTTATGTATCCTGCTTTTTCCCGGCCGCCTGCAGCTTGCCGACGATGTCGCTGACATAGTTGGCGCCGCGGCTGGCGAACAGGCCGGTGAGCGCCGCGCCGATGCCGGGCACGCCGAAGTCGAGACCCAGCGCCGCGAACAGATCCGCCCCCGTCGCGAAGCACAGCCCGATGGCCACCGCGATGGCGCACAGCTGCGTGACACCCGTCTTGACTTCTCCAGCAGTGAACATTTTTGCGATACTTTTGGCGTATTCCACGACAGCCTCTACGACGATGGCCAGCGCGATAACCAGCATAATTCCCTGCATGATATATTCCCCTTCCTATTGCTTATGTAAACTTTCCAGATCCGCCACCCGGTGATTGATTACCTTGATCTGCTCCTCCACCACCGGCATGCGGCGGGCATAGTTGTTGTGCTCGGCAACCCGCTTTTCCAGCTGCTGGAGCCGGTAGGCCGTCAGCTTGGAGGATACCAACACGCCGCCGCCGCTTCCCAGCACCGTCCCTGCCAGCGCAATCAGCGCCACTATCACGTCCGTTTCCATCTCAGCCCTCCGGTATCACCAGCACTTGTCCCGGCCGGATTATCCACGGCTCCTCTATGCCGTTGGCTTCGGCGATCTTCCGCCACGGCACGCCCAGCTTGCTGCCGATGCGGGAGAGGTTGTCCCCTGCCTTGACAGTATATGTCGCCGTCTGCGGCGGCGTACCGGCTTCGCCGTCCGCCTTTAACGCCCCGCGGGTGTCGGGGCCGACTATGCCGTCCACCTTGATTTCTGCCGCCCTCTGCACAGCCCGCACCCCGGCGTCCGTCTTGTCCCCGAAGATGCCGTCCACGCCGCCGGAACCGAGATCGTATCCCCGCCGCTCCAGCTCCCACTGCACCCATTTGACCCCGTCGCCCCGGCTGCCCTTTTTCAGCAGCGCCGTGGGCTGGGCGTAGGGGTTGCCCGATGGGGCGTTGGGGTTCGGCAGACCGAAATAGGTGTACCAGCTGTCGCCGATGCTGCGGTTGCCGTCCGCCTCGTCGAAAAAGTACCGGCTTTCCCGGGTGTCCAGGTGCACCGCCGCCCGGCTCTGCTCGCTGCCGGGGATCCACCCGATGCCACGGAAGCCCACGTCCTCCGCCGCCAGCAGGATTTCCCTGCCCTGGTAGCGCACCTCCCTGCCGTTCTCCATGTGCCAGCAGTTCACGTCCGCCGCCTTGCCCCTGGCGTGCTGGCTGGTGGCGCTGTCGGTGCGGAAGCCGCAGGTTATAATGATTTTGGAGCAATCGAGCCGCTCCCGCAGCGCTTCCAGCCGCTCCACCAGTTCCTCGTCCACCAGCACCCGGTCGGTGCCGTCCTCCGCAAATTCCCGCACCCGGAAGTGTTCCGACAGCTTGGTCGCGCCGTCCTTTTTCAATGAGTATGTCTTGACCATATGATTTCCTCCTTTTTGGTTTACGGCGTCATATACGCGGTGCCGCACAGGAACCCGCAATATTGCACGCTGGTATCCGAGTTGGTTGAAACGTTGCCGTTGGCCAGGAATTTTATGGTGGCATTGTGCAGCGGGTCTACAAACGCCCCGTAGGTGTCCGCCGCCGGACGCCAGCCAGACGGCAGCGTGCCGATGACGGTGTTGGCCGCTATCGTGCCGAAATCCATCCAGGCCGCGGCGTTGACGATGACCAGCCGCCCGATTTTGTACAGCGTGAGCGTATAGCTGTTGCTGGTGCTTCCCCCGCTGATGGTGACCGGCTGCGACGTGATCTCCGCGTTCGACCACACGTCTTCGCCGTCCACCGAAACATTGTTGCTGAATGTCCCAGAGACACCGCGAATGGTTTGGAAATACAAAAGGCCGACCGGATTGTTTACGGTGCCGATTGTCAAAGACCCGGACGGTTTTGGCGTGATGGAGGTAAACTCGCCGATGCTCCCGTGCACCGTGTCCGCGTATACGTCTTGGAACGGGTTTGACGATGTACCGATTCTGACTAACTCGCCTGATGGATAAATGCTCCCTTTCAGCTGCCCGCCGCCTACCGACAGGAACTGGTCAAGCAAAATCCATCTCCCGTTGCCGTAGTCGGTATACATAACAGGGTGAGGCCCAGCCGAAACGCTGCCGGCAAAGCTCGAATTTGTAAAATAAATGGGCTTTGCGCCCAGGCCGTTCACGTCCAGCGTGCAGAATTCACCGCCAATGAGCGCCCCCGGGAAAAATTCCGCATGAAAATTGACGACCAGTAGCATGCCCGGCACATAGGCGGTCAGCGGCGGATCCAGTGTCAGCAAGAACGCCTCTGCCGTCCCCGTGGTCAGCGGCGTGGACAAATGGGCGTAATTGTTTGCGTCCAGTTTGCCGCCCGTTGTTGTGTCTATCTTGGAAAAGGCGGTGTTGAAATCGGCCATCTGCGGCTTGTCCGTGTATACCCATTGCGGCAGTCCGATATTTGGCGTTGTGGTTTCATAGCTCATATAAAATCCCTCCTAAACGATGGCGTGCCGCACCGATATGGTCATGGCAAACTCGCCCTCTGGATTGCCCGGTGCGCGGTTAATATTCACAGCAGCGTCCAGCAGCCTGTTATTAACGGCGCTGTAAACGGCCAGATAGTCTATCTGGGTCTGGGCCTGGTCGGGCAGCAAATAATAGGTGGCGGTGACACTGGTAGGGGAGGTTTCCACAATACCGGAGGGTTCCAGCACCGCCACCGCTTCTGCCTGCGAGCTTGTTTGCAGGGACAAATCCCCTGTAAGATTAAGCCCTGTCAGGTCATAGCTGTTTCCCTTACCCTGCAATATCTGCATCAGCCGCTCCTTGGCGTAGCTTGTCAGGTAGTTGTTCAAATAGCTCCACTCCAATCCGGGCCGTTCCATCGCTTTCCACGTGGGAAACTGCGCTTCCCACGCTGTCCAGTCGGGAACGGTATTTTCAATTTCCTGCCAGGTCATGAAATTCGCCGCCCAGGCGGTGATGTAGGTTTCCACCTGCATGCGGTTGTTGATGTACTGACCGTCTGCCGCCGGGTAGTCGCCGTCCATCTGGAAGGTCACCCGCTTGGGAGTGAAAAACAGCGCCTTGGATTTGTCCCGGTAGGGAATGGTGGAGGCTTCTACCGTGTACTCCCACAGGGAATGGCTTTCCCTTGGCAGCAGGATCGAGCCGGACACGCTGGTCACCTGGAACAATCCGAACAGCCCATAATAAGGCAAGTCCACTGTCAGTTCCTGCCCGACCTCCCAGCCGTTCACATGGGTCTTAAAGGCTAAGGTATAGGCTCTCTGCGCATTTTGACGCAGGAACGCTTCAGCGGCCAGGGCGGCGTCTGAAAAGTCGGTAATAGAATCATCCTCGATGACGTATTCGATGATGCCGGTGCCGCCTCGCTGTTCCCGGATCTGCGCGGCAATGTCGCTGTCTACCAGACGGGAATACACCTGGATCAGCAGATTCCCGTTGACCTGTATATAACTTGCATCTGATGTGATGTTCAGCCAGGCGTATCCATCCTTAAGGGTGATTTCGTATCCGCCGTAATTTATCAGCGCCTGGTATTCCGGATTGTTGTTGTCGATTCCTTCAAATCCAACGTTCACCACATAAGGAACATTATCCGGTCGATCGCTTCCAATGTTATATACGGTGTTAATACTGAACAACGGGTATTTGCTCCGGATAACCGTATCGGAAATGCGCTCAAACCGCAGCCCGGTCACGCCGTTCTTTTTGATTCGGTATTCCTCATATTGTCCTTTGCCGTCGCCGCCCACCACCCGAACCGCCGAATACATGGTATACGCGTCTCGGGTAACCTGCACATCATAGGCAGCCGCGCTTTCGGTCAGGGCCATGGGGGCCGTTTTGCGGGAGGTGGTCAGCCGCATGTTAAACACCTTGTCGGGCGTCACCTCCCACCAGCCTCCCGCCACCTCGGCCAGTTGGTCAAGCACGCTGGACACCGGCTGCCCCCACAGATAGGCGGGATCGGAAAGCACCACATTGGAAAAATCGTCGATGGTGCCGATAGCAATGCCTTCATTTACCACCCGTACCGGCACTATCCCGAAAAACTCCCCAAGCGCGCCGTCGTACCAGGCATCTCCCTGGTGATTTCCCATAAGGATTTGTGTAACGCTAGCCCCGGACGGGAAGGACATATCCACAAAGATGTTGGCCAGATAGTCCGCGTTGCTGGCCAGCACCAGGTCATATACCTTGTATAGAAGCGTGGGATTGCCAAAATCCCGTTGGGCAATGGATAGGATGGTTCCGGCAAATATGGTGGCGTTGTTTTCCGTAAAGCGAATATAATCGTATTCGCGCAAATCGGCGGCACCGATATCCAGAGCAATCGATACAGACGAAGAGGTCACATGCGCTTCCGTCTGTTCGAGGCTGCCGCCGGTTATCACACGGAGGTCGGGGCGCTGCTCACCGTTTATATAGACGTTTATCATTTGTATCGCCTCGCCATTACGTCGGTATATTGGTGCTGGGTGACCGTGCGGGAGATTTCCCGCCCATCCAGATAGACGGGCGTGTTGATAACCACCGTCTGTGCCCCGCCGCCGGAATCCGCGCCATTTGCCAGGGCGAACAGCTGGGCCTGCTGCGCCTGGGTAAGGACCATTTCCCCGTCCTTGAGCAGCGCCGGGCCCTCGCCCGTTTCAAAATCCACGACGCCGCCCGCGTGGAAGCGGGGAATCTTTACGTCCGGGATTAGGGGGATTTCCGGAATGCCGATAAGGTCGGTCACGGAGTTTATGCCCTTTAGGATTCCGTTGATAATGCTGATGGCGCCGTTGATGACGCCCTCTACTATCGAAGGGATGAGGTTGAAAATGCCTTTAAAAATACTGACAACGCCATCCCAGGCCTGCTCCCAGTTGCCGGTGAATACGCCGGTTATAAAATCGATAATGCCACCCAGTACGTCCATCAGGGTTTCCAGAACAGGCGATAGCTGTTTAATAGCCGATCCGAGAACGCCGCCTAAAACTTCGGCCAGTGCTTTTATAATCGGGGTAAGCGCATCGAATAGCGGCATCAGCCCGTCCAGCAGCTCCGTCAGAGGCGGCAGCAGCTGCTCGATTAGTTCCACGATAGGTTCCAGCAGGACGTTCAGTACCTCAATGAGAGGCGGCAGAATGGCCCCGAGGATTTCCGCCAGCGGTTCAATCAGCGCGCCGAACAGCTCGATAAGAGGAGGCAGGAGGGTTTCCACCAACTCCATGATGGGGGGAAGCAGCTGTTGAATAAGCTCGATAATAGGCGGGAGGATTTCGTCAATGGCCTGGATGAATAGCGGCATCAGTTCCCCGACTAAATCCAGAAGAGGCGGCAGGAGCTCCTGGATCACCGGCATGAGAGACTGCGCCAGGCTGCCTATTAAATCGGTCAGCATGGGCAGGCTTTCCTGAATAACCGGCATAATATCCTCGGCGATTTCCTGAATGAGCGGTATTAGTTCTTCTCCGAGGGGGATAAGAAGGGTTTCCAGCGTGCGGCCGAGGCCCTGAAGCATGGAGCCAAGGTCATCATACTTGACCTTTTTCATCTCTTCCATTTTGCCCTTTGTTTTGTCAAAGGCGTCTCCCACGGAAGAAAGGGACTTTATAAAGTCCAGGTTG
>ERZ1643249.975-NODE-975-length-29935-cov-9.505957_pt1 | contig 29935 bp, 30 predicted proteins | sample MGYA00579263_ERZ1643249 | MGnify/ENA primary metagenome ERZ1643249 (study PRJEB29033, sample SAMEA4952264) | chicken gut metagenome | biome: Broiler Chicken; feature: Gastrointestinal Tract; material: Caecum | place: Ireland | collected 2018 | study: Broiler...
CGGAGACGCAGCACGTACCCATGCCGCGCGCGACGACTGCCGCGTGAGAGGTCTGTCCGCCGCGCACGGTCAGGATGCCCTGCGCGTATTTCATGCCCTCGATGTCTTCGGGGGAGGTTTCCAATCTTACCAGGATGACCTTTTCGCCCTTCTTGCCCTCTTTGACGGCGTCTTCTGCCGTGAACACGATCTTACCTGCGGCAGCGCCGGGGGAAGCGGCAATACCCTTGCCGACGACGTCGTTCTTGTCAGCCTCTTTGAGAGCCTTGGGATCGAACTGCGGGTGCAGCAGCATATCCAGCGATTTCGCATCGATCTGCATGAGAGCTTCCTGCTCGGTGATCATGCCCTCGTCGATGAGGTCGCACGCGATCTTGATAGCGGCGGCAGCGGTACGCTTGCCGTTACGCGTCTGCAGCATATAGAGTTTGCCGTTTTCGATGGTAAACTCCATGTCCTGCATATCGCGGTAATGCTCTTCGAGGATCTTGCAGACTTTCTGGAATTCGTTATAAGCTTCGGGGAACACGTCCTTCATCTGGGAGATGGGCATCGGGGTACGGATACCTGCGACGACGTCTTCGCCCTGTGCGTTGGTCAGGAATTCGCCCATCAGGCCCTTTTCGCCGGTGGCGGGGTTACGGGTGAATGCGACGCCCGTACCGGAGGTTTCGCCCATGTTGCCGAACGCCATCATCTGCACGTTGACTGCGGTACCCCAGCTGTAAGGGATGTCGTGGTCCATACGATAGACGTTTGCGCGGGGGTTGTCCCAGGAACGGAACACGGCCTTGATGGCCTCGAACAGCTGTTCCTTCGGGTCGGTGGGGAAGTCTTTGCCCAGCTGCTTTTTGTACTCTGCCTTGAACTGGTTGGCGAGCTCTTTGAGGTCTTCCGCCGTCAGATCGACGTCCTGCGTGACGCCCTTTTTCTTCTTCATCTGGTCGATGAGCTGTTCAAAGTATTTTTTGCCGACTTCCATGACGACGTCCGAGAACATCTGGATGAAGCGGCGATAGCAGTCGTACGCCCAACGGGGGTTGCCGGATTTTTTGGCGATGACTTCCACCACTTCCTCGTTGAGACCGAGGTTGAGGATGGTATCCATCATGCCGGGCATGGAAGCGCGTGCGCCCGAACGGACGGAAACGAGCAAGGGGTTTTCCTTGTCGCCGAACTTCTTGCCGCAGATATTTTCCATTTTGGAGATATAGTCCATGATCTCCGCCTGGATTTCGGGATTGATCTGTCTGCCGTCTTCATAGTACTGCGTGCAGGCTTCCGTGGAAATGGTGAAGCCCTGAGGCACGGGCAGGCCCATGCCTGTCATTTCTGCAAGGTTTGCGCCCTTACCGCCGAGAAGCTCGCGCATCTTTGCGTTGCCTTCCGAGAAAAGGTAGCAATATTTCTTTGCCATAAAAGTTTCTCCTCCTGATAAGATTGGATTATGTTGGCTTTTCTAACGTATCTATTTTAATATACTTTGCAACAAATTTCAAGTGAAAAGCCGATAATTTTAAAATTTTTTACGCGGATTTTACACCGTTCGCGCCAAAAAGCGGAAAAGCGCAAAAAAACGCGCGGCGGAACAAGTCCGCGCGCGTGTGCGTCACAGAAAATCTATGTACTGGGAAAGCGCCTTTACCTGCGTTTCCGTCTTGCGCGTGAAATACAGATACAGCAGTCTGAGCGCCCGTTTGCCCGCTTCGGGCAGGATGTAGGCGGGGTCGTACTCCATTCCCGCGCACTTTTTGAGGAGCTGGAAGGTGCTTTCCCGCACGCGCGAGCCGCGCGCGCAGTTTTCGCAGGTGAAGCACCCGCCCGCGAAATCGAAATAGGGCTTGCCCGTGAGCGGCGCGCCGCAATCGGCGCAGGCCGAGAGATCGATCATGTACCCCGACAGCGTGAGCAGCCGCAAAAAGAAAGAGATCAGCGCTTCCGTCTCCTCCTTTTCGCACATTTCCCCCAGCGCCGTCACGGCGAGCAGGAACAGTTCCTCGTTGACCAGCCCTTCGGGCAGGACGGCGTCGCACAGCCCCGCCAGCGACGCCGCGGCGTACAGCTTTCCGACGTCCATGCGCAGGCCGTAAAAGGCGTCCGTCGCGAAGGCGGAGATCACGGTGTAGCGCTCCCCTTTCTGCGCCAGCACGTATTCGCCGAAACAGAAGGGCTGTGCCGCAAAGTTGAGGCGCGCCTTTGCCTTGCGCACCCCCTTCGCCGCCGCGGAAAGCTTTCCGTTTTGCAGCGTGAACAGGGTGAGCATCCTGTCCGATTCCCCGTAATCCGCCGTGCGCAGGACGAGTGCGTCCACCTTGATCTCCATACCGACCCTCTCTACTTTTTCAGCTGCCTGTACAGCATATAATAGGACAGGCTGCCCGTTTTCTGAAACATTTTCCAGGCGAGTTCCGCCGTTTCGTCATCCTTTACAAACCGTGCCATTTCTTTCCCCTCCGCACGCAGTATGTGCAGAAAACAGGGATACGTTACACGGAAATTTTTACTATTTGCTCAATCGTGCTCGGTCAGCTCGCGCTGGAACGCGGCGAGATCGGTGCGCTTTTCGCGCACGAAAGCGATGGCCGCCGAGGGGTGCATGTTCAGCCTGCCCGTCAGAAGATAGGGCACGTCGTACCCCCATACCGTCCCCGACTGGCGCAGGGGGAGCATATAGTCGGAGAGAAATTGCAGGACGGGTTCGAGATCGAACTTGGGGTTTTTGAGAAATCCCAAAAGGAGCTCGAGCGAACAGTTGCCCGCGCCCCTGCCCATGCCGTTCATGGTGGCGTCCAGATAGGAAGCGCCCCAGCTGGCCGCCTCGATGGTGTTGCCGAACGCCAGCTGCTGGTTGTTGTGCGCGTGCACGCCGATGATCTTTTTGTACTTTTCGCCCGCTTCGAGGTAGCGCAGCGTCAGCTTTGCCACCTGTTCGGGGTACAGCGAACCGTACGAATCGACCAGATAAATGCAGTCCACCCCGCTTTCGCCCAGCATACGCAGGGCGTCGTCGATGTCCTCGTCCTTGGCTTTGGACACCGCCATGAGGTTGGCGCACGTCTCGTAGCCCAGCTTTTTGCAGTGCTCGATCGCGCGGATGGCGGTGGGGATCTCGTTGAGATAGCAGGCGACGCGCACCATGTCGAACACGCTCTCCTTGCGGGGCAGGAAGCTTTCAAACTCCGTTCTGCCCACGTCCGCCATGACGCAAAGCTTCATGTCCGACTTGTTTTCGCCCACGACGGCGCGCATGGCGTCCTCGTCGCAGAATTTGAATTTGCCGAATTTGTCCTCGTCGAACAGCTTTTTGGAAGCCTTGTAGCCCAGCTCCATAAAGTCCACGCCCGCCGCGACGTTGGCGGCATACAGCGCGCGGGCAAACTCGTCCGTAAAGCGGAAATCGTTGCACAGCCCGCCGTCCCGCAAAGTCGCATCCAGCACCTTGATGTCCGGACGGAAAGAGAGCAGCGAGCCCTTTCTCTTGGTTTCTGCCATAACGTTGCCTCAGTGTCTGTTTTTGAGTTCGGTGCAGACGTCCGAAAGTTTTACGCCTGCATTTGCCAGCAAAACGAGGGTATGATAGAAGAGGTCGGCGCACTCGCCCACGATCTCCTCTTTGTCCCCGTTTTTGGCGGCGATGACCAGTTCCACCGCCTCTTCGCCCGCCTTTTTGGCGATCTTGTCCACCCCTTTGTCAAAGAGATAGTTGGTATAGCTCCCCTCCTCGGGGTTTTCTTTCCTGTCCTCGACGATGCGCTGCAGCTGCCCGAGCATCTCCGCACCGACGCCGCATTCGCGCACGGGGGTGAAAAAGCAGGTATAATTGCCCGTGTGGCAGGCCGCGCCCGTCTGCTGCACTTTGAGGAGGACGCAGTCGGAATCGCAGTCCAGATACACGCCGATCACCTTTTGCAGGTGTCCGCTCTCCTCCCCTTTTTTCCAGAGTTTCTGCCGCGAACGGCTCCAATAATGGGCGTACCCCGTTTCCAGCGTCTTGTCGAACGCCTCCCGGTTCATGTACGCCTGCATGAGCACTTCTCCGCTCTCGTAGTCCTGCGCGATGGCGCAGATCAGCCCGTTGCCGTCAAATTTGAGTTGCATTTTATACCTTCCTTACGGGGATGCCCCGCTCTGCGAGATAGTTTTTGAGTTCGCGCATATCCAGTTCCGCGAAATGGAAGAGGGAAGCCGCCAGCGCCGCATCCGCCTTGCCCGCGGTGAGCACGTCGGCAAAGTCCTCTTTCTTTCCCGCGCCGCCCGACGCGATGACGGGAATGTTGACCGCCTCCGCCGCCTGCCGCGTGAGTTCGAGGTCGTACCCCGATTTTGTGCCGTCTTTGTCCATGGAGGTGAGCAGAACTTCGCCCGCGCCCAGCCTTTCCGCGACGCGGATCCAGGTGACGGCGTCCAGCCCCGTGTTCACCCTGCCGCCGTTGAGATAGACGTCCCAGCCGCCGCGCGCGTTTGCCTTGGCGTCCACCGCCAGCACCACGCACTGCGAACCGAAGCGCAGCGCCGCCTCCGTGATGAGGGAGGGGTTGAGGATGGCCGCCGAATTGACGGCGATCTTGTCCGCCCCCGCCGCGAGCAGGGTGCGGAAATCCTCCACCGAGCGGATGCCGCCGCCCACCGTGAGGGGCAGGAACACCTGTTCGCTGGCGCGGGACAAAACGTCCAGCGCCGTCTTTCTGCCGTCGCTGGACGCCGTGATGTCCAGAAATACGATCTCGTCCGCGCCGATCTTGTCGTAAGCACGGGCGATCTCCACGGGGTCGCCCGCGTCGATGAGATTGACGAAGTTTACGCCCTTGACGACCCTGCCCTTGTCGATGTCCAGGCAGGGAATGATCCTCTTTGCTAACATAGTTACTCCCGATGTGCCGCGGCGAGCGCCTCTTTCAGGTCGATCGCCCCCGTGTACAGAGCCTTGCCCAGCACCGCGCCGTAAACGTCGCTGTCGCGCAGGTTGACGATGTCCTGCAAGGAGGAAACGCCGCCCGAGGCGATGACGGAAAGTTCCGTCTCTTTCTGCATACGGATGGTTTCGCACACGTTGACGCCTTCCATGGCGCCGTCCTTGGAAATGTCCGTGAAAAGGGCATACCGTATGCCCATTTTTTTGCATTTTTTGCCGAAATAGACGGCGGTCATGTCCGTCTGTTCCGTCCAGCCCTTGACGGCAAACATTCCGCCGCGCGCGTCGATGCCCGCGACGATCTTGCCCGAAAACCTGAACGCCGCCAACGCGAACGCGTCGGGATCGTACGCCGCCATCGTGCCGATGACGGCGCGGTCGGCGCCCGCGTCCAGACGGCGCTCCACGTCCTCCACGGTGCGGAGTCCGCCGCCGCTCTGAACGTTGATCTTGAACCTCTTTTTGATTTCCGAAATGGTCTTGTCTATGCCGCTCTTGCCCGAAAAGGCGCCCGAAAGGTCGACGATGTGCAGCCACTGTGCGCCCGCTTCCGCCCACTTTTCGGCAAATTCCAGCGGATCGCCGTAATCGGTCACCGCGTTGCGGTCCCCTTTGTACAGGCGTACCGCCCTGCCTTCTAAAATGTCGATTGCCGGAAATAAGATCATACGTTCCCCCTTTTTTAAGACATTTCGCAAAAATTTTTCAAAAGCCGCAAGCCTGCCTCGCCGCTCTTTTCCGGATGGAATTGCACGCCGTACGCGTTGCCCGCGTACACCGCCGAAGGGTAATCCCCGTAGTAATCCGTCTTGGCGGCGACGTATTTTTCCGCGCAGACCGCGCGGTATCCGTGCACAAAATAGAAGTACGTACCCTCCTCTATGCCTGCAAACAGCGCCGTCTTTAAGCCGTGAACGCTGTTCCAGCCGATCTGCGGGATCTTGCCCTGCGTGAACCGCTCCACGCTCCCTTCCACGAGGGAAAGCCCCTCAAACTCGCCGTCCTCATAGCTCTTTTCCAGCAAAAACTGCATTCCCAGACAGATGCCTAAAAGTTTTGTGCTCCTGACCCGCTCTTTGAGGTACGCGTCCAGGCCGCGCGCTTTCAGCTGCGCCATGCCCGCGCCGAAGGAACCCACGCCCGGCAAGATCAGCCGTTCGCAGCCGTCCAGCTCGCGCACGTCCCCCGAAATGAGGGCGCGCCTGCCCAGCGCTTCCAGCGCCTTTTGCACGGAACGCAGATTGCCCGCGCCGTAATCGACAATGCCGATCATTTACAATACTCCTTTGGAGGACGGGATCTTGTCCGAAGTGACCTTCACCGCGTCCTGCACGCACTTTGCAAATGCCTTGAACAGCGCCTCCGCCTCGTGGTGCAGATTGCCGCCGCGCAGCAGCGCCACGTACAGATTGACGCCCGCGTTGGTGGAAAAGGCGCGGAAAAATTCTTCCACGAGTTCCGCGTCGAAGGTGCCGATCTTGCCTTCCAGCTTGCAGCAAAAGCTGAGATACGGCCTGCCGCTGATGTCCAGCGCCACCTGCGCCGCACATTCGTCCATGGGGATGACGCGGTCGGCAAAGCGCGCGATGCCCCGCTTTTCGCCCAGCGCCTGACGGAACGCCTGCCCCAGACAGATGCCCACGTCCTCCACGCTGTGATGGTAGTCCACCTGCGTATCCCCCACGCATTTCACTTCCAGATCCGCGCCCGAATGCACGGAAAAAAGTTCGAGCATATGGTTCAAAAATCCCACGCCCGTATCGATGCCGTTTTTGCCCGTCCCGTCCAGATTTAAGGACAGGCGGATGTCCGTTTCGCGCGTTTTGCGCACAATTTCCGCCGTTCTCATTTTTCTCCCTCCAGTCTGACGCGCACCGCGTTGGCGTGCGCGGAAAGTCCTTCGCTCTCGGCAAGGCGCACGATGTCCGCGCCGTCCTCCAGGATCGCCTCTTTGGAGTAGCGGATGACGCTCATCTTGCGCAGGAAAATGTCCGCGTTGAGCACCTCGAAAAAGCGCGCCGTTCCGCCCGTGGGCAGAATGTGATCGGGGCCTGCAAAGTAATCGCCGACGGGTTCGGGCGTGTAGCTGCCCAGAAACACCGCGCCCGCGTTTCTGATCTCTTTGAGAAGTTCCTCGCAGTCGGCCGTTGCGATTTCCAGGTGTTCGGGCGCGATCTCGTTGGCGAGGGCGCACGCCTCTTTGCCGTCTTTGACGAGAATGATGCCGCCCGCGCTGTCCAGCGCGCACCGCGCGATGTCGCTGCGGGGCAGCAGAGAAAGCTGACGCTCCGCCTCGGCGGCGACCTTCTGCGCGAATTCCTCGTCAAAGGTGAGCAGAATGGCGCGCGCGAGCTTGTCGTGCTCCGCTTGCGAGAGCATATCCGCCGCGACGTACACGGGGTTTTGCATACTGTCCGCAATGATGAGAATTTCCGAAGGGCCTGCGAGCATATCGATGCCCACTTCCCCGTACACCTCTTTTTTGGCGAGGGTGACGTAAATGTTGCCGGGGCCGGCGATGACGTCCACTTTGGGAATGCTCTGCGTGCCGTAGGCGAGCGCGGCGATCGCCTGCGCGCCGCCCGCTTTGAAGAGCTTTGTCACCCCGCACTCCGCGGCGGCGACGATGACGGCGGGCGAAACTTTGCCGTTTTTGGCTGGAGTGCAGACGTAAATTTCCGCAACGCCCGCCGCTTTTGCGGGCAGAACGCCCATCAGAACCGAGCTGACCAGCGGCGCCGTGCCGCCGGGAACGTAGATGCCCGCGCGCTGCACGGGGCGCACGGCGTAGCCCGTCGTCCGTCCGTTTACCGTGCGCACGTCCTCTTTCATGAGGGAGCGCGCGTGGTATTCGTACACGTTTTTGACCGCTTTTTTGAGGGACGTAAGCAGTTTTTCGTCCACTTCTTTGTACGCGGCAGCAATTTCTTCCGCGCTGACGGCGACCGTCTGCGCGTTGAGAGCGCTGCCGTCAAACTTTTCGCAATAGGCAAACAGAGCCTCGTCTCCGCGCACTTTCACCGCCTGCACGATCTCGCGCACGGCGGCGGCGCGGGACGCGTCGTCAAACCTGCCCCTCTTTAAAACGTCTGCCGCGGACGCGGCGTCCTTGAATATCCTCATGTTATTCACCGATGTATTTTTTCATTTTGGAGATGAGCGGCAAAATCTGCGCCGCCTTCGTCTTTAAGCTGACCTTGTTTGCCACCAGCCGCGCGGAGATATCGAAGATCTCTTCCAGCACGACGAGGCCGTTGGCGCGCAGGGTGCCGCCCGACTGCACGATGTCGAAAATGACGTCCGAAAGTCCCGTGAGCGGCGCCAGCTCGATGGAGCCGTTGAGTTTGATGATCTCCACGTCCTCCCCGCGCGACAAAAACAGCTTTTTCGCCGTGTTGACGTACTTTGTGGCCACCCGCAGGTGGGGCGCGGAAAGGGAATTCCTGTCGGGGAATCCCGCCAGGCACAGCCTGCATTTTTCAAATTTTAAATCCAGCATCTCGTAGAGATCGGCGCCCGCTTCCAGCAGGGTGTCCTTGCCGACGATGCCGATGTCCGCAATGCCGTATTCGACGTACGTGGGCACGTCCGAAGGCTTTACGAAAAAGAAACGGAACTTTTTGTCCGGCGTTTCGAGCACGAGTTTGCGCGTTTCTTCCTTTAACACTTCCGCGCGGATGCCGCAGCGGATGAACAGATCGGCGCAGGATTCCGCCAGCCTGCCCTTGGCAAGAGCTACGTTGAGCATCAGTCTTTCACCTCCCCGTACGCCTGTGCGCGCAGCACGCGCACCAATCCGACGGCGAACCCGACGGCGGAAAGACTGCGCCCGAACTGTGCGCACAATCCGTCGTACCTGCCGCCCGAAAGCACGGGAGCGCCCACCCCTTCCGCAAGGCCCGTAAAGACCATGCCCGAATAGTAGGAAAGGCTTTTGACCGTGCCGAGGTCGAAAGAGACGTATTTTCCCGCGCCCTGTCTGCACAAAAGCGCGTACACTTCCTGCAAATGCGCGAGCGCCGCCAGCGCGGCGGGATTTTCCGTGAGCGTCTTTGCCCGCTCCAGCACCTCGGCGCCGCCGAACAGCGACGGCAGGGCGAGAATGGCCGACTGCGCCTTTTCGCTGGCGCCGTAACGGCGAAGGGCGATCTCCGTGTTCACCGCGTCCTTGGCGTTGATGTAGCCGCGGATCTCCTCCGCCGCCTCCGCCGAAAGTCCGCTGTCTTCGAGAAGCCCCTTATAAAAGCCGACGTGGCCGATGTCCACGATGAAGTTTTTCAGTCCGACGGATTTTAAGCACTCCACGGCAAACGCCACGGTGTCCGCGTCCGACTGCGCCCCCTCTTCGCCGAAAATTTCCACGCCCGCCTGCGCCACTTCGCGGTCGGAATTGCCGCCCGCGGCAAAGTTGTAGATGTTGGAAAAGTAGCAGAGCCGCGCGCGGTCCTCGTGCAGCTTGGTCGCCGCAATGCGCGCGCAAGAGAGTGTCATATCCGGGCGCAGGACGATGAGGTTGCCGTCCTTGTCCGTCATTTTAAACATATTTGCCTGCGGCACGGGGCTCTGGATGCAGGCGAACGTGTCGTAATATTCCAGCCCCGCCGTGCGCACCGAGCGAAAGCCCTTCTGCGCAAATTTTTTGCGGAGGGTGTCCTCTATTTTGTCCAGCCGCGCGCTCTCTTCGGGCAGGATGTCCCGCACGCCCGCGGGAAGTTTGAAGTAGTTCATGGGTGTTCCTTTGCGCGGCTGTCCGCGCCGTTTTGCTTTGTTTACAGAGGTTTTCTTACTAAGATTTTAACACGGCAAGGCGCTTTCTGTCAATGAAAACGCGCAGAAAAAGCGCTTGGAGGTGCTTTCCTGCGCGGATTTCATCAATTCAGCACAACGTCTTGCAGACTTTCGTATTTTTTGAGGGCGAGTTCGCGCAACAGGGAAATGTCCGCGCAGCCCACCGCCTCGTCCGCAAGCTGTTTTGCGGCAAAGATCACTTTGGGAGGATATTGCAGATTTTTCAGTTCGGACAGCATTCTGCCGCTCTGGCGCGTGCCCATAAAATCGCCGCCGCCCCGCATTTTCAGGTCGTATTCGGCAATTTTGAACCCGTCCGTGTTGTTTTTGATGACGGACAGCCGCTCGCGCGCCTGCGGGGAATCGCTGCCCATCAGCAGGAAGCAGTAGCTCTTTTTGCTGCCCCTGCCCACCCTGCCGCGCAGCTGGTGCAACTGGGAAAGCCCGAACCGTTCGGCATTGTAGATGACCATGATGGTGGCGTCGGGGACGTCCACCCCCACTTCGATGACGGTGGTGGAGACGAGGCAATCGTACTTCTTATCCTTGAACGCCTGCATGATCTCCGTCTTTTCCTTGTCCTTCATCTTGCCGTGCAGGAGGGCGAACCGCACGCGCGGGAGGCGGTTTTTCAGCTCGTCGAAAAGCTCGGTGACGCTGATGAGCGAACCCTCCTCGTCCCCCTCGATCTTGGGGCAGACGAAGTAGCTCTGGTTGCCCAGCTTTGCCTGTTCGCCGATGTATTCGAGCATATCGTCGTACTTGCGCGGCGGCACGATGCCCGTGACGATCTCCGAACGCGCCTTGGGCTTGTCCTTGATCTCGGAAATGTCCAGATCGCCGTAAAAGATGAGGGAGAGAGTGCGCGGAATGGGGGTGGCGGACATGACCAGCATATCGGCGCCCGCGCCCTTTTCCCCCAGCGCGCTGCGCTGGGCAACGCCAAAGCGGTGCTGTTCGTCGCACACGCACAGCGCGAGGTTTTTGGGCTGCACGTCCGCCTGCAAAACGGCGTGCGTGCCGCAGACGATGTCGATCTCCCCCGATGCCAGCCCCTTTTTGACGGCCGTCTTTTCCCTTGCGGGCGTGCTGCCCGCAAGAAACGCGACGCGGTATTCGGGGAAATATTTCTGCAGGAGCGCGAAGTTCTGCGCGGCGAGCACCTCGGTGGGCGCCAGAAAGGCGCCCTGGTACCCGCTTTTGACCGCCATGTACAGCGCGCACAGCGCCACCGCCGTCTTGCCGCTGCCCACGTCCCCCTGCAACAGCCTGTTCATGCGGGTGGGGGCCTTCAGGTTGGCGTACACGTCGTCCACCGCCTTTTTCTGGCCCTCGGTGAACTCGAAGGGAAAGCGCATGGCAAAGTGCGCCACGTCCGACGCCGTGCACGAATAGGTGCGCAGGCGGACGTCCTCCTTGCCCCCCTTGATGAAACGGAAGGCGGAAATGAGGATAAAGTACTCCTCCAGCGCGATGCGCGAGCCCCCTTCCTCCCGCTCGGCAAGCGTCTGCGGGGCGTGCACCTTGCGGTACGCCTCCGCCAGAGAGGGAAGGGCGTACTTTCTGACGAGCTCGGGCGGGATTGCCGTGACGATGGGGACCTTTTTCAGCGCGTCCGCCACCGCGTCGCGCACCGCCCTCTGCGTGAGGCTGCCGCGCAGCGAATACACGGGAACAATGCCTTTAAGGCGGTAATTTTTTTCGCGCAGCTCGAAAGAGGGGTTGACCATGGAGGGCGTTCCCATGCCGTAACGGTTCTGCACCCTGCCGTAAAAGAGGTATTCCTCCCCCGCTTTCAGGTTTTTCTGCACGTACGGCGCATTGAACCAGATGGCGGAAAAGCGTTCGCCGCCCTGGTCGCACCACACCTTGATAAAGGGCCGGCGGCCCGCATACACCGCCTGCGGCGGAGACGCCACGCGGCAGGCGAGCAGCACCACGTCGTTGTGATAGCACTGCGAGATCTTTACCGTCTGCGTGAGGTCGAGATAGTCGCGCGGGAAAAAGCGCACGAGGTCTTCCGCAGTGAAAATATTCAGTTTGTTGAGGTCCTTTTCCCGCTTTTCGGAAATGCCCCGTATCTGCGTAAGTTTCATCTCTTTCCTCCCCTTGCGCGCCGCCGTCCCGAACGGCAGAATCACCGCAAAGATTTTTTAAGGCGAATACAAAACTGTATCCGCCCTTGTGTTCCGATGATAAATGAATGTGAGATTATTTTTTACTCCTGCCGGCAACGAAAAAGCACACGAGAAAAACCAGCGCGATCCCCGCCGAAACACTCCCGGCGTATAAACAAACGGGATTTTTCAGAAAAAACCCGACGGGAAAGAGAACAAATGCCGCCAGTTGCACAACCGCATAAATGCAAAGCAGGATCTTTTTCATGTTTTGTCTCCCGTTATTCCAGAGAAATGATATAATAATAGATGGGCTGACCGCCGAAATGCACGTCTACGTCGCAGTCGGGGAACTTTTCCGCCACGCGCTCGGCAAGCGCCTGCGCGTCCTCTTCCTTGACGTCCTTGCCGTAATAGAGAGTGATGATCTCGTGGGAACTGTCTTTGAGGCGGTCGATAAGCGCGAGCATGGTGTCGTCCACGTTGCTGCCCTTGGCGAGGATCTTTTTGTCGTCCAGGCCGATGATGTCCCCTTCTTTCAGATTAAATCCGTTGACGCTGGTGGCGCGGACAGCGTATGTAACCTGACCTGCGCGCACGTTGTCGATGGAATGGATCATGTCCGTCTTGTTTTCTTCCGCACTGCATTCGCTGTTGAAGGCGAGCGCCGCCGCAAAGCCCTGCGGCACGTTTTTGGTGGGAATGACGTGTATGGTGCGGTTGTGCACCAGCGCCTTTGCCTGTTCCGCCGCCAGAATGATGTTCTTGTTGTTGGGGAACACAAAGACGTGTTCTGCATTGATCTTCTGCACGGCGTCGGCAATGTCCTCCGCGCTGGGGTTCATTGTCTGACCGCCCTCGATGACGCGGTCGACGAGCAGATCCTTGAAAATGGCGGCAATGCCCTCGCCCGTGCAGATGGCGAGCATTCCCATTTCCTTTTTCTCCGCCTCGCGCTTTGCGCGCAGGGCGCGGTTCTGTTCGAGCATATTTTCGATCTTCACGCGGTCCAGTTCGCCCAGGTCCACCGCATAGGTGAGCGCAAGCCCCGGCGTGTTGGTGTGGACGTGGACTTTGACCAGCTCCAGATCGCCGATGCAGATGACAGAATCGCCGATCTGCATGAGCTTTTCTTTGAGCTTGTCGATGTCCGCAAGCGTGGTGGATTTTTTCAGATTGATGATGAAAAATTCGGTGCAGTAGGCAAATTCGATTTCGCCGAGGTCGAGGTTGATGATGTCCGAATTGTCGCCGAACACGTCCTCGTCGCTCTTGCCCGCCTCGGGCGCGACGTATTCTTCCATCTCTTCGCCGTTGAGTACGGCCAGAAATCCCTTATAAATGCACAAAAGCCCCATGCCGCCCGAATCGACCACGCCCGCTTTTTTGAGGACGGGCAGAAGTTCGGGGGTCTGCGCCAGCGCTTCTTCCCCTTTTTTGATGACGTCCGTCAGAAAATCGGCAAAATCCTTGTACTTGGGCGCCGATTGTTTGGCAAATTCGCTCATCAGGCGCGCCACCGTGAGCATGGTGCCTTCCTTGGGTTTGGAGACTGCGGAATAGGCAACTTTGGTGCCGTTTTCCATCGCCTTGGCAAAGCCCTTGATGGTCACTTCTTCCCCGTTTTTGATCTGCGCGCAGATCCCGCGGAACAGCTGCGAAAGAATGACGCCGGAATTTCCGCGCGCACCCTTCAGCGCGCCCTTGGAAACGGCGTCGCACAGTTCGGAAAGGCGGTTGGAGGGACACAGCCCCAGCTCCTTGACCGCCGACTGGATGGTGAGCGACATATTCGTGCCCGTATCGCCGTCCGGCACAGGGAACACGTTGAGTGAGTCGACTTTTGTTCTGTTTATTTCAAGCACCTTCGCGCCGGAGAGGATCATCTTCCGGAATTCGGTGCCGCCAATGGTTTTAGGCATGAAAATTTCTGCTCCTTTCAGGCGGGGACCTTACAGCTTGACCCCGATGATGTTCACGTTGACCGTATCCACGATCATACCCGTAAACTTTTCTACTCTGTACTTCACGCTCTCTTTCAAAGATTCCGCAACGGCGTTGATGGAAACGCCGAACTTGATGATCACGTAAACGTCAATGTAGATGCGGTCGCCGTTTGTGGTCACTTTTACGCCCTTGCCCTGCGAAGGTTTTTTGAACAACTCGGACAGGCTGTCCGTAAAACGGCGCGAAACGGTTTCGACGATGCCGTAACATTCCATCGCCGCCTGTGACGCAACCCTCGCGATCGCTATATCTGAAATTGTGATTTTGCCGTAGGCATTGCTCGTATTGACAGACATAAACGTACACTCCCGTATCGCCTATATTCTATACTATTTTCCCTGTTTTTGCAAGAGAAAATTTACTTTCCCCGATATTATTTTTAAAAATCATGAAAAAATGCTGAAAAAGAGGCAAAATCGATTGATTTTTTTTGCGCATTTTGGTATAGTATCTATGCTCGTTTTGAGCGGGGCGCTTTTTTTGCGCTCAATTTTTTGTCAGATTATGACCGTGGAGGTGTTAATATGTCGAGGGTTTGCAGCATTTGCAACAAGGGGCAGAATTCCGGCAACAACGTGAGCCACAGCAACCGCAGGACGAGAAGAACGTTTAAGGCGAACGTCCAGAAAGTGAAGATCGTCAAGGACGGAAAGGTGGAAGCCGCTTACGTTTGCGCACGTTGCCTGAAGAGCGACAAAGTAGAGCGCGCGTAATTGATACTAAAAGACGGGGGCGCTGCCATACGGCAGCGCCCTTTTGTTTTGCCGCAAGGCGCCCTCTGCAGAGGGCGCCTTGCGGCTTTTTTCGTCCGAAAAAGTGCAAAAACTTCCCCGCAGGGTCTTTCCCGCAGGATCTTTCCCGCAGGGTCTTTCCCGCGCCCGCAAAAGTGCGGGCGCGGGAAAAGCTCCCTTTGCGCCGTCAGCGAAGGCCGAGGACGTCGTTGGCGTCCGCATCCGGAATGCGGCAAAGGTTGGCGAGGGTGTCCGGGGCGGGGAGCTTGTCCCCTTTGACGTAGTGCGACACCGTCTGCTGGCTGACGCCCAATTTTTTTGCGAGGGCAGACTGCGTCATCCCGCTTGTGCGGATCGCCTCGGCAATGTTTTTTTGGATTTCCTGCAAGGTGATCATGTTTTTCCCCCTTTATAAAATCGGGCGGCGCACAGCATGCGCCGCCTTGTTTTTTCTTTGGTCGGTCCTCTTTTGTGGGAAAAGCTCATTTTTCCGCCGCGCGGCGCACGAGGCGCAGGACACAGCGGATCGCCCGCGGCGGTTTGACGCAGATGATCTTTACCACTTTGAATCCTCCCGCACAAGAAATAGGAAGAGTGTTCCCTCGTCGCAGAGTATGCGCGCCTCGTCCGACAGGACGACGTTGCTGATCCCGCGGCAGCTGCCCGCCGTGAGCGTCAAGTCCTGCAACGGGTACCTGAGCCCTTCACTCTCTATTATATGCGCCCTCTCCCCCACGGGTGCGAGGGAAAGCGTCTTTCCGCGCTGACCTTTCCAGCAGATCTCGCCTTCCCCGCAGGAAATGTCCGTATATTTTGTGTGCATGACGGCGTGCGCGCCCGCGCGGTGCGCCGCCACCAGGAGCTGTAAATTGCCGAACAGGTGATCTTCCCTGCCGCCGCCACCGCCGTAGACGTCTATCTGCCGACAGCCGCGCGAGAGGAGCATTTGCAGAGCGATCTCCCCGTCCGTAGAATCCTTTTCCACGGGGAAAACCTGCGCGCCCTGCGGAACGTAGCCCAGAGAATCGAAATCCCCTGCCGTGACGTCGATGCGCACCCTGCCTTTCGCCCAGCGCAGGGCGCCGTCGCAGCAGACGACGAAAGCGTTTCCGTCCTCTATTTCTCCCTGCCAGGGTTCGCCGTTGAGAAGAATGATGCCGCGCATATCACTTTACGTCGCGCAGGAAGGAAATGGTCTTTGCCATATCGGGGGAGCGGAACACCGTGTTGCCCGCCACGAGGATATTGACGCCCGCCGCCTTTACGCGGGCGGCGTTTTCCTCGTTGATGCCGCCGTCGATCTCGACGTCGCGGGAAAAGCCGTGTTTTGCGAAAAATTCGCGCGCGGTCTCCGCCTTGGACAGGGTGTGTTCGATAAATTTCTGCCCGCCCTTGCCGGGGTACACGCTCATGACGAGCAGCATATCCGCCTCTTCCAGCAGGGGCAGGACCTTTTCCACGGGCGTATCTGGACTGACGGAAATGCCCGCCTTGACCCCGTTGGAACGGATGGCGCGCAAGACTTCGGCCGAACGCTCCCCGCACGCTTCGTAATGGAAGGTGAGGTAGTCCGCGCCCGCCTTGATGAAGTCGTCGATCTTGTTCTGCGGCTCCACCACCATCAGGTGCACGTCCAGGGGGAGGGAGGTGTGCTTTTTGAGGGACGCCACCATGTCCGCCCCGAAGGTGATCTTAGGCACGAAAGAGCCGTCCATCACGTCGCAGTGAATGAGATCGGCGCCGCAGCGCTGCAGCTGTTCCACCGCCGCGCCCATCGCCGAAAAGTCTGCCGATAAAATAGAAGGTGCAATGCAAATTCTGTTCATGTTATTCTCCCGAAAAAGCGCACGCCTGCGGGCGTGCCGCCGCTTTAGCAAAAGGTTGTTTTTGAGTCCGTCCCCGATCAGTTTTCTTTGAGGCGGGAGGCGCGCAGCTGACCGCACGCGCCGCCGATGTCCGCGCCCGTTCTGCGGCGGAGGGTGGCGGAGAGCCCGCCCTTTTCCAGCTCGCCCAGAAAGCGGTACGCTTCCTTTTCGGAAATGCCGCGCAGGTGACGCTCCTTTACCTCGTTGAGGCGGATGAGATTGACGTGGCAGGGCCGCCCGCGCAGCAGGGAAACCAGCCTTGCGGCGTGTTCCTTGTCCGCGTTTTCCCCCGCGATGAGGGAATACTCGAAGATGTATCGCCTGCCCGTTTTGTCAAAATAATTGTCACACGCCTTTAAAATTTCCGCAATTTTGTACGCCTTGGCGACGGGCATGATGCGCCCGCGCTCTTCGTCCGACGAGGCGTGCAGGGACACCGTGAGATTGACGGGGATCCCCTCTTCGGCGAGATCGTACATTTTTGGCACCAACCCGCAGGTGGAGAGGGAAATGTTGCGCGCGCTGATGCAGATGCCCCCTTCCGCCGTGACGTTTTTCAAAAACTTTACGACGTTGCCGTAATTGTCCAGCGGCTCGCCGCTGCCCATCAGGACGACGTTTGTGACGGCGCGCTTTTCCAACGTGCCGCCGAAGCGCGCGTTGACCACCAAAATCTGCGCGAGGATCTCGCCCGCGCTGAGGTTGCGGATCAGCCCGTTCAGCCCCGACGCGCAGAAGGCGCAGCCCATGCGGCAGCCCACCTGCGTGGAAATGCACTGCGTTCTGCCGTATTTGTAGGACATGAGCACCCCTTCGATGATGTTGCCGTCCGCCAGCTCGAACAGGTATTTTTCCGTGCCGTCCGAGGAGGTGAGCACCTCGCGGATGCGGACGGGCTCGTCCTCAAAGCGTTCGAGAAGTTTTTGCTTGAAGGGTTTGGAGAGTTCGGAGATGTCCGAAATGCGCTTGCCGCGCATGATGCCGCGGTACAGCTGCCCCGCGCGGTATTTCTGTTCGCCGTATTCCGCCACCAGCGCGGCGATCTCCTCGGCGGACAGGTCCTGAATGATTTCTTTCATGGTGAGACCTTTTTGAGTTTGCACACGTAAAAGCCCGCCCCCAGCGAGATGTGGGGCAGAAACTGCAGGCCGAATTTTGTGCGCTCGTGTGCGAGCGGGCAGGAAAGTTCCTGCGCCGCAAATTGGGGATGTTCGGCGAGAAAAGCGCCCACCGTACCGTCGTTTTCCTCTTCAAAGAGGGAACAGGTGGAATAGTACAGCGCGCCGCCCGCCCTGACGTACGGCGCGCACGCCGCCAGAATGGCGCGCTGCGTCTTTGTCAGCTGGGCAAGGCTCTCTTCCTTGCGGAAAAATTTGATGTCGGGGTTTTCCCCGATGACGCCGTACCCCGAACAGGGCGCGTCCACCAGAACGGCGTCGAAAGCGGCGTCGTACTTTTCTTCATGCACGGAGGAATCGCGGCAAACAACTTTTATCTCCGCCCCCATGCGCTCCGCATAGGCGCGGATCAGCTGTGCGCGGTGCTCGTGCAGCTCAAACGCGGTGACGTGCTTGCATTTTTGCGACAAAAGCACGCTTTTGCCGCCCGGAGCGGCGCAGGCGTCCAGCAGGTTTTCGCACGGCTCCACCACGGAGCAGATGGCAACGGAGCCCACCGACTGGAAGGTGTATTCCCCTTTGTCGTACCCCTCGTCCCTGCGGAAACGCGCGTAGGAAAAGAGATTTTCAAAGGGCGTTTTTTCCGCGCCTTCCGCGTACTTTTGCGCCGCCTGCGCGCTTGCAAAGCGCACGAACGTGCGCGCGGGAGCGTGGGAGAGAATGCTTTCCGCCTCCTCCCCGTACTGCGCGAGGATGCGCTTTACCGCAAACAGCGGCACCGAATACTGCACGGAAAGCCTTTCCGCCTTGTCCTGCGGAAAGTTGAGTTTGCCCGCGTCAAAGTTGCGCAGAAAGGCGTTGAGAAAGCCCGCCGCGCCCCCTTTGCCCAGCTTTTTGGCAAGGGTCACGGCGTTGTCCGTGACCATGTATTTCTGCTTTTGCAGAAACAGCAGAAGATACAGGGAAATTTTTAAAAGGATACGCACGGGAAGTTTGGGATTTTTGGGCGCAAACGAACGGATACAGAAATCCAGGTACAGATCGTTTTCCAGAACACCGTAACAGATCTTCACCGTGCGGGCGCGGTTGAGCTCCTCCATGGGAGTGTCCGCGAGCGCCTGCTTTAAAAAGGCGCCCCCGCCGTACACTTTTTGCAGGACGGCGTAGGGATCGTAGAGCGGATTTGTCATGTCAGCCCCCGAAAATATCGCCGACGCACACCTTTCTGCCGTTGACGAAATCGGCGGCGCTCATGCGCTTGCCCCCTTCCGCCTGCATCTGCAGAATGCGCAGGCACCCCTCGCCCGCCTGGACGTAAATGCCCGTCTTGTCCGCGCGGACTACCTGTCCGCACACGCCGCCACCCGTCTCCGAAGCCGCCTCCGCATAGTAGAAGTTGACGAGCTTGCCGTGCAGGCGGGAAAAGGCCAGCGGCTGGGGATTCATGGCGCGGATGAGACAAGAAAGAGTCTGCGCGCTCTGCGAAAAATGCACCTCGCAATCCTCTTTTCGGATCTTTTTGCAGAGGGTGACGCCCTCCTGCGGCTGTTTTGTAAACTGCGCGGCGCCCCTTTCCAAAAGCCGCAGCGCCTCTGCGGCCGCCTCCGCACCCAGTTCGCTGAGTTTTTGGGAGAGCGTTTCCGCCGTTTCGCCCTGCTCTATCGGCAATTCCTTTTGCAGGAGAACGTCGCCCGTGTCCAGCCCGACGTCCGTGCGCATGATGGTGACGCCCGTGACGCTGTCCCCTTCCAGAATGGCGTGCTGGATGGGCGAAGCGCCCCGCCAGCGGGGGAGCAGGGAGGCGTGAATGTTGTACACGCCCGCGGGAAATGCGTCCAGCACTTCCTGTGTGAGGATCTGACCGTACGCGCAGGTGACGAGGATGTCCGCACCCTGTGCGGCGAGGGCGGGAACGTTGTCGCGCACCCTGGCAAACTCCAGCACGGGGATGCCCTCCTGCAGGGCGTACGCCTTTAAGGGCGTGGGCGTGAGCACCGCCTTTCTGCCCACGGGCTTGTCCGGCTGGGTGAGCACGGCGAGCACTTCAAACCCCGCTTTGCGCAGGGCCGCGAGCGGCGGCACGGAAAACGCGGGCGCGCCCGCGTAGATGAGTTTCATGTCCCCTCCTAATCGTCCGAACGCTCTACGCGTTCGGCGCGGTCGGTGTACAGAATGCCGTCCAGGTGGTCGAGTTCGTGGCAGACGGCGCGCGCAAAAAATCCGCGCGCGACCAGCTTTTTGCGCTTGCCGTGGCGGTCGGAATACTCCACTTTCACCACCAGCGGACGGGTGACGATGCCCCGCTTTCCGCGCACGGAAAGGCAGCCTTCATACCCGCGCTGTTCCCCCTTGCTCTCCACGATGACGGGGTTGATGAGTTCGTAAAACCCTTCGGCGACGTCCACCACCACCGCGCGGCGCAAAATGCCCACCTGCGGCGCGGCGAGCCCCGCGCCCTCTTCCTTGCGGACGGTGTCGCGCAGGTCGTCCATCAGCTGCGCCAATTTTTCGTCGAATGCAGTCACTTCAAAGCATTTTTTTCTTAAAATGTCGTCCCCTACCTGAACGACGTTGCGGATGGCCATAGTATCTCCTTTAACTTAAATTTGCGGGATTTTCTTCCACGTACACGAGTACGTCCCGCGTTTTTTCGCGCAAAGCGCGCTCGTAGATCTGCGGCAGAAGGGCATCGTCCGTCAGCCGCATCAGCACCTGATAGCGGAACCTGTTCTGGATCCGCTTGACAGGCGATTTCATCTTGTTGAAAAACAGAAACTTTTCGCGGTTTTCCTCAAAAAGCTCCTGCAGGGAAAACCAGACGGGCTTTAACACTTCGAGAGCCTTGCTCTCCTCTTCCGCCGTCACCATCACGCGCACGATCTTGGCAAAGGGGGGAAAGGACGTCGCCTTGCGCACCGCGATCTCGTGGCGGAAAAAGCCCTTGTAATCGTAATCCATGGCAAAGCGCAGGATGTAATTTTCGGGATCGTACGTCTGCAAGACGACTTTCCCCTTTTCCTTTGCCCTGCCGCTCCTGCCCGAAACCTGCGTGATCAGCTGAAAGGTGCGCTCGCCGCTGCGGTAATCGGAAAAATGCAGGCTCATGTCCGCGTCCAGAATGCCCACCAGCGTCACCGCGGGGAAATCGTGCCCCTTGGCGATCATCTGCGTGCCGACGAGAATGTCCGCCTCGCGGTCGGCAAACTTCTTTAAAATTTTGTAATGCCCTTCCTTGCCGCCCGTGGTGTCCACGTCCATGCGCAGAATGCGCGCGGAAGGGAACAGCTTTTTCAGTTCGCCCGTCACTTTCTGCGTGCCCGTACCCGTGTAACTGAGGTGAACGCCGCCGCATTCGGGACAGGCGGAGAGCATATGATAGCTCGTCCCGCAGAAATGGCATTTGAGGCAGTTTTCCTCGCTGTGATAGGTGAGGGAAACGTCGCACTGTTTGCACTTGACGACGTAGCCGCAATCGCGGCAGACCACGCTCTGCGCAAACCCCCTGCGGTTCAAAAACAGGATCGCCTGGTTGCCGCTCTGCAGGCAGGCTTCCAGTTCCTCGCGCAAGGCCGCCGAGAAGGGCGTGTTGTTGCCGCGGCGCACTTCCCTGCGCATATCCGCCACGATCATCTCGGGCAGAGGGTTTTTGTTGATGCGTTCGGGGAGTTCCACGAGGTTGTATTCCCCTTCCGTGGCTTTGAGATAGCTCTCCACAGACGGCGTGGCGCTGCCCAGAATCAGCTTGCAGCCGTTGTATTCGGCGCGCCACTGAGCGATCTCGCCCGTATTGTAGCGCGGGTTGGTTTCGCTGGAATAGCTGCCGTCGTGCTCCTCGTCCATGATGATGACGCCCACGTTCTCCACGGGAGCGAACACCGCGCTGCGCGCGCCGATGGCAATTTTCGCCTCGCCCGTGCGGAGGCGGTGCCATTCGTCAAACTTTTCGCCCGCGGAGAGCCCGCTGTGCAGAATGGCCGCGGCGCTCCCGAACCTTGCGCGCAGCTGCAGCAGCATCTGCGGCGTGAGGGAAATTTCCGGGACGAGAAAAATGGCGCTCTTGCCCTCTTGGAGCGTCTTTGCGATGAGCGTCAAGTAAATTTCCGTCTTGCCGCTGCCCGTCACCCCGTGCAGGAGCTGGACGGTCCTGTCCGAGTTTTGAATGCTCTCCACCGCCGCGCTCTGGGCGGGGGTGAGCTCGCGCGCCTGCCCGCTTGCGGGCGCGCCCGCAAGCGGGCTGCGGTTGATTTTTTCCCTCTCCACGCACAGAGCGCCCTTGTCCGCCAGGGTTTTCACCGCGGATGCGCCGAACTTTTTACAGAGGGCGGTGTACGGCGCCCTCTCTTTTTCTTTGAGAAATTCCAGCGCCGCCGCCTGCGCCTTGGCGCGGGCGGACGGAACGAACGCGGGGTCTGCGATGACCGCGATGTTTACAAACGCTTCCCGCACTTCGCCGCGGCGCATTTCGGAAGGGAGAAACAGGCGCAAGGTGAGCGCCATGGGGCAGCGGTAACGCTCGCTGATGCGCCGCGCCAGCGCCAGCGTTTCGCGCGTGAGCGCGCGGTCGATGACCGAGGAAATGCTCTTTAACCGATCGTCCCCGTACTCGCTCCCCTCTTTTAAACGCATGACGTAGCCGTCCACCGTCAGCCTGCCGAAGGGAACGCGCACGCGGGAGCCTTCCTCCACTCCCTCCACGGCGCGATATTCAAATATTTTGTCCACCTCGCTGTGGGCGATGTCTACGATCACTTCCGCTGTCATGCTTTTCCCTTAAAAAACAGAAAGCCCCGTCTTTGCGGAGCAGTTCTGCGGCTTTTGTAAAAATCAGTCCTTGGTCATCGTCATCTTGCCGGAGGCGATCTCCTGGCAGGCGAGCGCGATCTCCTTGACCCCGCCGGGCAGTTCGTGAATGCCCTGGCTCTGCTCCTGGTCGATGATCTGACGGGCGCGCTTTGCCACCACCACGCACAGCGCATAGCGGGATGCGGGGTTTTCGGGCGTGCCGAGTTTTTCTACCAATATGTCCACTACCGGTTCGTTTATCATAACTTTCTACCTCGAAAAAAATTTTTATGTTATTCTACGTTCTGCACCTGTTCGCGGATCTTTTCGATCTCGTTTTTCAGGGCAAGCCCTGCGTTTGTCACCGCAAGATCGTTGCTCTTGGAACAGATGGTGTTGGATTCGCGATTGAATTCCTGCACCAGAAAATCCAGCTTTCTGCCCACCCGCTCTTCCTTGCAAATACTGCGGAATTGGGAGATATGCGACGTCAGGCGCGTCAGCTCCTCGTCGACGTTGGATTTGTCCGCAAACACCGCCACTTCCGTCAGAAGGCGGGTCTCGTCGAAATCCACTCCCGAAAGAACCTCTTTCATGCGCTCGGAAAGCTTATTTCGATACGTTTCCGAAACCAGCGGCGCGCGCTCCTTCACGATCCCGACAAGGCGTTCCACCTCGTCCATGCGCGAGAGCATATCCTGCGCCAACTTTTCCCCTTCCTTTTTGCGCATGACGTTGAGATTTTCCAGCGCCGTGCCCAACGCCGAATGCAGCGCCGCCAACAGCGCTTCGTCCGCGCCCTGCACGTCCTCCTGACGGACGACGTCGGGACTCTTCAAAAGGGTGGTCAGCGTAAAGTCGTCGGCGAGCAGGGGAAACAGCGTTTTCAGCTTGAGAGCCGCATCGTAATACCCCTTCGCCGCGGCTACGTCGACGTACAGTTCCTTCGCCTTTTCGCGTTTGTCCACAAAGTTGATGAAGAGATCGGCATGACCGCGCGTCAGTTTTTCGCGCACCTGGGCGCGGATCGCCTCCTCATAGGCGTTGAAAATTTTCGGGCTTTTGACCGAGACGTCCAGATAACGGTTGTTCACCGTCTTGATCTCGACCGTCAGTTCGATGCCTCCCTGCTTGTATTCCCCCTTGCCGTAGCCGGTCATGCTGAACATAAAATCCTCCTTCTTCACGAAATTTCTTTCAAGCTGATGAAAGAAATTTCCGTGATTTGAAGACAACCCCACGGGCGCGCGGCTTTGCCGCTGACCGCGGAGGTTTTCCTCGGGGCGCGCCTTTTCAGGGCACACCTTTTTGTACGCGCGCCCCTTCACCTTTCCTGCGTGAGCCTCACGGCAAATAGGGTGCGCGGGCGCAAAAGCGCGGTTTTGCTTGCGCAGAAAGTTAATTCACGCAAATCTCGCCGAACGAGACGGCTGCGATTTGCCGTGATTTTAAGACGACAACGATGTTCGGGCTATGCCCTCGGCATCGTTTTCTCCTTCTTTGGCGCATCTTGGGGCTTCCCCTTTTTAAAAATGCGCCAAATTCATCCTCTTTCTTTTCGCCGCCCATGCGGCGCAATGGGAAAAAGCAAAAAGCGTGATACCTTTCTCACACTTTTTCTTTTGTGCTGACAAAAGAAAAAGTCGTGATTTGAGGGAACAACCGACGTTCGCCGCGCAGCGGCTCTGCGCCGTTTTTTTCCTCTTTGCGCGATGTTCAAGGGCACACCTTTAATAAATCGCGCAAATTCACCCTTTTCCGTCACGCCGCCCATGCGGCGCAATGGGAAAAAGCAAAAAGCATGGTTTTTGCTTTTTCAAGAGTTAAATATAAATCAAGGGTTAAATATAAAACTGAAAGTTTTGCTTTTTCAAGGGTTAAAATAAAAACTAAGATTAAAAAACTAAAAACGCGGTTTTGCTTGCGCCGAAAATTAGTTCACGCGAATCTCGCCGAACGAGACGGCTGCGATTTGCCGCAGCGCAAAGCTTTTTAACGCGGGAAAACAGCACAAGAGCCGTACTCCCCCAGTTTTTGAATTTTCCCTATTATAACAGATACGCGCGGAATTGACAAGCTATTTTGCAGAAAATCAGCCTTTTGTCAGCATTTTTACAAATTCTTCTTCGCCGATGATGCGGACGCCGAGCGCTTTTGCCTTGTCCAGCTTGCTGCCCGCGCTCTCCCCCGCCACCACCAGCGTGGTTTTGGACGTGACCGCGCTCTGGCACACGCCGCCCTCGTCCTCGATAAGTTTTTGCGCCTCACTGCGCTTGTAACGGGACAGCGTACCCGTCAGAACCACGTTCTGCCCCGCAAAAATGCCGCCCGCGTGGACCTGCTGCAAGACGGGCGTGACCCCCTCCGCCAGCAGGCGGGACACCTCTGCGCGGTTTTCCTCGTCCGCGAACCAGCGCACGATGTTCTGCGCCGTCTTTTCGCCGATGTTTTCCATTTCCACCAGCTGTTCGACGGTGGCGTTTTCCAACCCTTCCAGCGAGCCGAACCTCTGCGCGAGATCCCTGGACGCCACCTTGCCGATGCCGTCGATGCCCAGCGCAAAGATAAACTTATCCAGCGGCACGTTTTTGCTTGCCGCAATGGCGGAAAGAAGGTTGGAAATCTTCTTGTCCCCGAACCCTTCCAGCCCCGAAAGCGCCTTTTTATCCAGCGCGTAAAGGTCGGAAAAACGGCGTACGTGCAGCTTTTCTGCGAACAATTCTGCCGTCATTTCCGAAAACCCCTCGATGTCCATGGCGCCCTTGCTGGCAAAGTTTGCAAGCTGGGCGACGATGCGGGGACGGCATTCCCTGTTGGTGCAGAAGAGGTTGGCACCCACTTCCTCGACGGGCGCGCCGCAATAGGGACAGACCGCGGGCGGGCTGACTTCGATGCTCTCGCCCGTGTGCTCGTACGCGCCCAGAATTTCGGGAATGACCTCGTTACTGCGGCGGATGAGCACCTTGCTGCCGATCTTGATGTCCTTTCTGCGGATGTCGCCCAGATTGTTGAGCGTTGCCTTGCGCACGGTGGCGCCCGCGAGTTCGACGGGGTCCACTTCCGCCAGCGGCGTGAGTTTGCCCGTTCTGCCCACCTGCCAGGTGACTTTGCGCACGGTGGTGACCGCTTCCTCCGCCTCAAACTTGAAGGCGATCGCCCAGCGGGGGAATTTGTCCGTATAGCCCAGCGCTTCGCGCACGGCAAAGTCGTTGACTTTGACGACGGCGCCGTCCGTCAGCACGTCGATGCTCTTGCGGGAGAGGTCGATCTGAGCAATGGCGTCCTTGACTTCCTGCGGGGTCTTACAAAGTTTTGTATGGTGAAAGGTCTTGAACCCCTGCTCTTCGAGAAATTTTACCGCCTCCGTCTGCAAGGAGAGCGAGCCCTCGGACATATAATTCACGTCGTAAAAGAGAATTTCCGGCTTTCTTGCGGCGGTGACGGCGGGATCGAGGTTGCGCACCGCGCCCGCGGCGGCATTGCGCGCGTTTTTGAGGGGTTCCGCCGCCGTGCGGTTGTACTCTTCGAGTACGGAAAGGCGGATGATCGCCTCCCCCTTGGCTTCCAGCACCCCCTTGTAGGGAATGGACAGCGGGTAGCTTTTGATGGTGAGCACCTGCGCCGTGACGTCCTCCCCTTCGACGCCGTTGCCGCGCGTGGTGGCGCGGACAAACTTGCCGTCCTCGTAGGTGAGGCACATGGTCAGGCCGTCGAATTTGTATTCGACGGTGTACTCCGCATCCTCTTTCACCTTGGAAACGCGGGCGAAAAAGGCGTCCAGCTCGTCCTCGGTGACCGCCTTGTCCAGACTGTACAGCCGCGCGATGTGCGTGTGGCGGGCAAAGGCCTTGACGGGTTCGCCGCCCACCCTGCGCGTGGGGGAATCGAACAAAACGGTGCCGCTTTCGCGCTCCAGCTCTTTCAGCTGATCGTACAGTTTGTCGTACACGGCGTCCTCCACGGAGGGCGCGTCCAGCACGTAATATTCATACGCGTAGCGGTTGAGAACGTCCACGAGTTCCCGCATTTTCTGCGTGATATCCATAAAAAAGCTCCTTTACCCGATGATGGTGAGGGGTGCGATCTGCACGGACAAAGACTTGATGCCAAGACCAGGGAAGCTGACGTTGGCAATTTTCTGCGCGTCCTCCCCGCGCGTGGAGATGATGAGCCCGTCCCCGAACTTGGGATGGCGCACTTTGACACCCGTTTTGAACGCGGCGTAGTCCTTTTTGTCCGAATATTGTGCGGACGTCACCGCATTTTGGCGACGATACCCGCCCGCGGCGGAGAAAGAAGAGCCGACGGACGTCTGCGGCGGCAGGTCGCTCTGATAGCCGTAATCGTCCCGCGAAGTTGACCTTTCCCGCGAAAAACTGCGGCGGGAGCCGTAGCCCGAATAGCCGACGGAATAGTTGCGGTTGGTGTAATCGGAATAGGAAGAGCGGCGGGGTTCGACGTCCAGCACGGAGGAAAGCTCCTGCAGAAAGCGGGAGGGAAGGGTGGCGCTGCGCTCGCCGTACAGATACCTGCTGCGCGAACGGGTGAAGTACAGCCGCTCCTCCGCGCGCGTGATGGCGACGTACATGAGGCGGCGTTCCTCTTCCAGCTCGTCGTCGTCGAATGCCGCGCGGGAGACGGGGAAAATGTTTTCCTCCATGCCCACCACGAACACCGTTTTGAACTCCAGCCCCTTGACCGAATGGATGGTGGCGAGGGTGACGTAGTCGCTCTCGTCCATGTCGTCCGTGTCCGAGCTCAGCGTGACCTGATTGAGAAAATCGGACAACGTGGCCCCTTTATTGAGTTTACAGAACTCGTCTACCGAGTTGACAAACTCGTCGATGTTTGCCTTTTTGTTGATGCTCTCGTCCGAATCGTCCGCGTACATGGAGAGAATGCCCGAATCGTTGATGACCTCGCGGATGAGCTCGTCCGCGCTCATGGTGTCCCCCTTGATGACCAGCTCTTTGAGGAGGGTGCCGAAGGCGCGCACTTTCTGTTTGCTGCCCGCGTTGAGGGGAAGCTCGTCCACGTCCAGCACCGCATCGTAGACGGAGAGCTGCGTCTGATTGGCGTACTCTTCCAGCACCTCGACGGTGCGCGCGCCGATGCCACGCTTTGGCACGTTGACGATGCGCGTGACCGCCTCGCTGTCGAAGGGGTTGCTGATGACGCGCAGGTAGGCGAGCAGGTCCTTGATCTCCTTTCGTTCGTAGAACTTGAAGCCGCCGAACACGCGGTACGGGATGTTGTACTTTGCAAATTCCTGCTCGTACGCGCGCGTGAGCGCGTTGATGCGCATGAGCACGGCGAAATCGGAAAAGCGGTAGCGGTTTTTGTTCATGAGATCGGAAATGGTGCGGGCGACGAACAGCGCCTCGTCGTTTTCCGTCTCCGCGGCGTAGTACTGGGCGGGGACTCCCTCCTCGTTCTGCGTCCACAGCACCTTGTCCTTGCGGCGGCCGTTGTTGCGGATGACCTCGTTTGCGAGCTTTAAAATGCTCTTGGTCGAGCGGTAGTTGCGCTCCAGCTTGTACACCTTTGCGTCCCTGAAATCCTTTTCAAAGCCGAGAATGTTTTCGATTTTTGCACCGCGCCAGCCGTAAATGCTCTGGTCGTCGTCGCCCACGGCAAACAGATTGCCGTGCACGGTGGCGAGCAGGCGGATGATCTCGTACTGCACGCGGTTGGTATCCTGAAACTCGTCCACGTGTATGTAGCGGAACTTGCCCGAAAGGTATTCCAGCGCGTCCTTGTCCGTTTCCAACAGGCGGAGCGTCTGGGTGAGCAGGTCGTCAAAATCCAGGGCGTTGTTCTTTTTGAGGTGATCGCAATAGGCGGAATACACCCGCGTGACCTCGTCAATGTTGCGCTGGCCCGCGTTTTCCGCCTGGTAATCGCGCGGCTCCAGGCCAAGCATTTTGGCGTTGGCGATGTGGAACTTTACGTTTTTGAGGAGTTTTTCGTCCTCGTACCCGCATTCCGCAAAGGCGCGCTTGATGACCGCCGTGCGCTCCGTTTCGCTGTAAATGGAAAAGTTTTGGGTGAAGCCGAGGCGGTCGGCATACATCCTCAGAATGCGCACGCACATACTGTGGATGGTGCAGATCCACATACTCGCCGCGCCGTCCACCATGACGGAGAGGCGCTCGCGCATTTCCTTTGCCGCCTTGTTGGTAAAGGTGATGGCGAGAATGGAAGAGGGATATACCCCCTTCACCTGAATGAGATAGGCGATGCGGGAGGTGAGCACGCGCGTTTTGCCGCTGCCCGCCCCCGCCAGAACGAGTACGGCGCCTTCCGTATCCGTGACCGGTTTGATCTGTTCTTCGTTGAGTTTTTGCAGAATGTCTTCCATGGTACCCCCGCGCCGCGCTCTCTGCGGCCTGCACGTTTCCTCTCTATTATAACACAAAACCCGCCCGTTCGCAATAGAACGGGCGGCATTTTCTTATCCCCTGCCCTCGAACTCGCACTCGCGGCGGAAACGTTCCAGCGCCTTTAAGTAGCGTTCGGAGAGGTTGAGCATATACCGCTGCTTTTCCTCATAGGAAAGTTTGTCGAACACTTCCCTGTCCGTGAGGCGCGCCAAGGCGTCGGACACCTCTCCCTCCGAGAGGAGCATGGCGCGCACGCGCCCGTAAAAGGCGTCGTCGTCGCCGCCGCGGATGGTGCAGGTCACCTTGCCCGCAAAGTAGCGGCAGGCGCGGCTTTCGCTGACCCCGCTTTCCCGCGCCTTTGCCATCGTGCCGTCCATCTCGCGGCGGGCGTCCTGCCAGAACCCCGTTTTGAGGCGCTGTTTCGCCTCCCGCGCGATCGATTTGAAACTCTTTTGCCCGTTCATATCCTTCTCCCTCCCCGCTTGCCGTTTTTTTGACATTTTTCGCAAAACAAAAAGCCTGCTATCTTTCAATAACAGGCTTTTGTGTTTCAGTTTTTGATGCTTCTCTTGCGTGCCGCTTCCGACTTCTTCTTTTTACGGACGGAAGGCTTTTCATAATGCTCTTTGCGGCGCAGATCGCCGATGATGCCGTCGCGGGAGCATTTTCTCTTGAAACGGCGCAGCGCGCTGTCAATCGATTCGTTTTCGCCGACTCTGATCGTGGACATTCCTCTCAACCCTCCTTCGCCAAACGCAATTCGTTAACAGCATTATTTTATCGGAAATCGAGGAGAATGTCAAACGTTTTTCGGGCGGTTTTCCGCTTTTTTCAGAGCATCTTTTCGCCCATGCTCTGCCCGCCGAGAATGTGGATGTGCAGGTGATGCACCGTCTGGCCCGCGTCCTCGCCCTGATTGATGATGAGGCGGTACCCGTTGTCCAGGCCCAGGCTCTTTGCGATGGACGGGATCTTTACCATGCACTTTTTGACGAGCTCCGCCTGCGCGGCGTTCATCTCGGCAAGGGTGGCAAAGTGCGACTTGGGCACGACCAGCACGTGTACCTTTGCCTGCGGATTGATGTCGCGGAAGGCGAGCATATCCTCGTCCTCGTACACCTTGTTCGAGGGGATCTCCCCCGCGATGATCTTACAGAAAATGCAGTTATCCATTTGTTTCTCGTATAATAATGTTGTTTGGATTTGACCGTTCTACGGGTCAGCAACATTAC
>ERZ1643249.976-NODE-976-length-29934-cov-4.879782_pt1 | contig 29934 bp, 23 predicted proteins | sample MGYA00579263_ERZ1643249 | MGnify/ENA primary metagenome ERZ1643249 (study PRJEB29033, sample SAMEA4952264) | chicken gut metagenome | biome: Broiler Chicken; feature: Gastrointestinal Tract; material: Caecum | place: Ireland | collected 2018 | study: Broiler...
CTTAGCAATTATGCTAAGTTCGTTTGGTTGCGGGGGTTGGATTTGAACCAACGACAGCGTCACAACACTCGTTTTTACTTAATTGCTTGTTATAGTTCGCAATTTTCGTTTTTACTCGCTTGTTCCTTTCCCCTTCAAAACTATGTTTTGCAGGGTACCCGCCCGAAGGTCTATAATCATATAAAAAAACTTAGCAATTATGCTAAGTTCGTTTGGTTGCGGGGGTTGGATTTGAACCAACGACCTTCGGGTTATGAGCCCGACGAGCTGCCGTGCTGCTCTACCCCGCGATATTAGATTATATTTATTTTTATCATATTATATGAATTTTGTCAATAAAATTCATATAATTTATCGCAAATTTTGACTTTTTTTGTATATTTTTGTCATTTAAGTCTATACAATAAAGTGTTTTATTATAATATATAATGCACTTTGGAGGTTATATGATTATAGATAAATATAAATCAATTATTGTAGATGAAAACAAAAGTGGAGATATTACTCTTCTTCCTAAACATAATTCGGATATTATGACTGAGATTATTCCCGATGCACTAGAATATGTGAAGAATCATTGCTTTAAATTCAAGAAAGGAACTTATTTGTCGGGTTTAAATGGAGTAGATATTGAAATTTTTCCAGATTCAAATTTAAACAATTTAATCGATTATTGGAAAGAAGAATATTATTCAGAATCTGGTATTTGCATAGAATCATAATACACATTTTTTACAAGTAATCAATACTATTACATATTATATATGAGAATTTTATAATAAATAAAAAATCACGAGTTGCGTGATTTTTTATTGTTATTAAAAGTCGTCATCTTCATCATCGGCATTTGTTTTTGCCATATAGTCATTTCTTTTTACTATATCGTAGAAGACTTTTGATTCTTCAAACATTCTTCGTTGAATGTATTGACCATGAACTCGTGTCGTGTCATAACATTTTGCTTCGAAATATCTAGTCATTTTTGTTTTTAATACAGCATTTGGGTCAAATGTTTTGATGACAACTTCGCCTTTGTCTTTAAACGACATCAATTCTTCTGGATATGCAATAGGGCGAGATACGATTTGGTCGCTGTATGAAGAAGTCTCTTTACCATCTGGACCGACACTTCGATTTTCTGTCGTTCTAACAACCGTCTTCTTTCCTAATAATTCACTGAATTCTTTATTTGTTGTAGTGTCTTCTGAGGCAATATAAACATTGATAGGGCAGTTATCTTTAATTGTTTTTCCTTCTTCTTGACCATAAACTTGGTATAACTGACTGTATGACTGAACGCATAACTCAAAGAATATTCCACGAGAACGTCCAACTGCCATAGATGAACCAAACTCTGGGAATTTTGGCATATTACCAAATTCATCTAGCATGAAGTAAACATGGCGTTTTAATTCTCCGCCCAATTCTTGAGCTTTGTCAATTAAACGTTTATATAACTGAGTGACAAATAATATGGCGAGAGGATAACGTACACGAATTTCATCTGGAATAATTAAAAATATTGCAGTAGGGCGTTCGTCAATAGTTGTAAAGTCAACTTCTGTATTGCTGACCAAGAAATCGATACCTGTATCGCTAAATAATGCCATTTTACCAGAAACAAATCCCATATAGTTTTTTGATGTAGTGTCGGCATTTTGTAAAGCAGCAGATGCTAGTTCTGGCACTTGACTGAATTGGTCACGGTAGCTAAATAGATATTTTTTCAAAGTAGCGAATGTGTCTCTACCTGAATCGGTTGTATTACATATTTTATATACATTATACATATTGTATTTATCTCTGGTCATACCAAGTTCTGGAATTCTACTATCTTCAAGCATCGCTAGCATTACAGCATGAATTAATCTTTGAGCAGTCTGTTCCCAACTTGGGTCTTTTGCCGATTCAATAGGCGCTAGGGTGCTGACAATGTCTTTTAATGCCGTAAATGTATTGTCTTGCAATTCACGAGCAATAACTCGCATATCATTTTCAAGAGTTGATTTGTCAGAATAAGCAACTCCATTGAATTCAAACCATGTTGTGCTACTATATTCAAATGTACGTTGAATTAATAAGTTATAATTTTTTGGATTATCACCTGGCGGATGAACTTTCACTTCTTTGTCAAGATTGAAACTACGTTGATACATATCATATGGGTATGTCAACGGATTCCATTGAAGTGAGGTAAATGGGTCACGCAAGTTGATAATTTTTACATCATAACCTTCACTTCTGAATTTGTTAGAACATTTATCATATAATTCTCCCTTTGGGTCGGTGATAACAAATGATGGTTTTGCGCTGGTCATACTCATTAATTGTAAAGAAGGTACTACGAATCGAGAAGTTTTACCAGAAGATGTTGTACCAACAACAAGGGTATGGATTGGTTTTACAAAATTTATTTCCATTCCATTGCCACGTTGCTCTGCTCGTACTAAAATACCATCAGTTTTGGAAGAACGAATTGTAGATAAGGTATTATAATTGAACCCTTTATCTTTTTTCAGGGTCTCTTCTGTCACAAAGTCTTTATCAAAATATTCTTGGGTGTCTCTACCTTTTGAGTCTTTTACTTTGTCGATTGCTTTGCTACTGGTTTTCTTTTTGCCATCAGCCAACTGCATCAAGTCAAACACTAAAATTAGTCCAACACCGATAAATACAAATACAAATGGCAATCCTGAACTTATATATCTAGCATTAAATGAAAATGAGCCATCTCTAACATATGTAATAATAATTACTGATGCTAAAAAAACCACGATTGAAATTAAAACATATTTTAAAATTTTCTTTCCTAATGTTTTCATATTTAATTTTCCTTTCTTGTTAATAATAAAAAAAAATAAAAATTAAGTCAACTGTTTCAGACCGTTATTGTTATTACCTATATCATTTAACTTTATAACATAATTAATTATTTCGTTTTAAATAATAAATTAATATAATGATAGACGAATAATATTTATTTTTTTAGAAAAAATAATATTGCATACATTTTTTAATAAAAAAATTTAAAAAAAAATTTTAAAATATATGTAAAAATAGTTGATTTTAATTTTTTAACTTGTTATTATTATGTCATATTATAACACAAAATATTGGTTTTGTGTAATACAGGGGGAAAATATGAATTTTTTGTTAAGTACTATGATGAATTCTGCAAATGTACCAGGTTGGTTGCAAACTATATTGAATGCATTGACTAATTTTATTAACCCAATTTTGATTGTAGTGTCAGTTGCTGGTATTATTTATGCAATCGTTGTTGGTATTCGTTTTGCTAAGGCTGATGACAAAAATGAACGTGAAGAAGCTAAACAAAAATTGATTTATGTAATTGTTGGTATTGTCGTGACAATTGTATTAATTGCGTTGTTCTATTTCTTGAAATATGCTATTGAACAAGGATTAATTGATTTCACTGGTTGGTATACAAATTATTAAAATAAAAAATTAAATCTATCTTCGGATAGATTTTTTTTATTGAAAAATAAAATTTAGAATTTTAAATAACATTAAAGTAATTAAAGTAGAATAAAAAAATATTAAATATACCTTAAATATATATAATTTCTATATTATTCAAATTGAAATTTAAATATAATTTTTAACAATAATCTTTAATTATAAAAATTTATTTTAATTTATTTGTTATTTATATCAGAATTTGGTATAATAATTTTAATTTATTAAAAGGAGAGATTATGGCGGGTGCCTTTGGTGGAGATTATAATCAATACGAAGACGAAGATGAATTAGATGAAAATCCGGATAGTCTCGATGATGAGTTTGATGAAGAGTACGAAGACGATGATGAAGAAGACGATGATGAGGACGAAGAAGACGAAGATTCGGATGAAATAAGCGAAGAAAATCAAAAGCAATTAAAAGAAGCAGAGAAAAAATCCATAGACAATCAGTTAAAGAAAATAAGGCAAACAGCTCCTTATAGATTTTATCCGCACTATACGATGAGTGAACGAAGAGTAATCGCAAAGGCAAAAAAAACCAATCCTCAACAAGTAAAAAAATTAGATGAACTTATGGCACAAAGGAAAGAAGCCTTTCGTGCAAAGGTAAAATCTGTTGTTGGACCAATATTGCCACCTGTATTGATATTTTTATTGATAATGTTAGTCGCAATTTTGGTTGTCGGAATTATCGCTTATATTATATCCTCATTATTTGGTGGAGGCAGTGATGGAGAGGAACCATCAATGTCGGCACAGTTTGGAGTGAACGGACAAGATTTTTATGGTTGTAGGGTGGTTTATTCTGATGAGGAACAAAGTCAAATAGAGATGATTGAAAATTATATTAATTCAATCAGAGATTCAATAGAAAGTGCTGAAAATAGTACATTAGATATTACAATAGATTTACCAGCAGAAGATTATGATTTTGCCAACTTTGATGAATCAGAGTTCGCTGAGGCGTATGGTAATGCATATAATTTATTAGATTTAATGGTGGATGAAGTTTATTCAACTGACACATCAGTTTCAGATGGAGAAACAACAGATGATAGTACTCTAAGTTTGATGGAAAAAATTGATGGAATTGAATATTTCGGTTTTGATAGTGAACTGGCTAGCGCAATATCAGCAATAATCTCAACTTATATTAATGATAATGATTTGTATCAAATATTAGATGATAGTGGAGATACAGCAAATATTGAACAAGATATAGTTAATAGTATTAACACATATTTTAATGGATTGGATAATATTAGGACAGAAAAATTATTTATAAAAGACTTTATTTTTGAAGATAGTGATGACATGATGTCGGGCATAACAGAAAAGAATTATGTAGCATTGATATTTATGCCAAAACGACAGGTTGAATTTAGTTATTTTTCATTCATGATAGGAAATGCGGATTTTGATAATATAAATTTATATATCCAAAACGGTGAACAAATTATAGACCTTAATGGACAGGTTTGGACTACTGAAAATGAAGGTGGAGAGACTTATTTGTTTGAATCTGATAATAATTTGAATTTAAGCACTAATCAATTTTCAGATATTGACTTAAATAATATTAACTATTTGACAAATGGTTTGTCGTTGATTGATATTGTCAATGGTGAAATCGATTATAATATTTATTTAGAGGTGCAAACATCAGAAGATAGTAAAACTTATTTGACATGGAAAGATGATGGCATAATCGTTAGATTTGAAAGTGTTGAACCTTTTGTATTCGTGGAATTTGAAACCGATTGGGAATAGAATTAAAATATAATGATAATTAAATTATAAAAACAATTTTAAATACTTATTTTAGTGATGGTTTTTAAATTGTTTTTATTTTTTCCTATTAAAATTTATGTCTTAAAAATGAATTTTTTGTATGTTTTATTTGATTAATTTGTTATTTTAGTATATAATATTTATAAATTTATTTGTTAGGAGTGGCAAATGGGAATATTGGAAGGAATTTTGGGAGCATTAGGTACTGTACTCTATCCTTTGTTTGGTGTTATATTTGTAGCAATTGATGTCTTGCAAGGTATATTTGGTGCATTTGCAGGTGTTGATAGTATAGAATATAATGGTGAAACTATTACATCGGGAAATACTGGTGCAGAGACGGATACGGGTATTGTTTATTATTTGCTAACTTCTGATGTGGTAATGAATATGTTCTTTTCAATGCTGGCTTTGGCATGTATATTATTACTTATTTTCTTGACTATGGCTTTTATTAGAAATGTTTATGCCGCTAAACCTAAATCTTGGAAAGAAATTGTTGGTTCAGCTATAAAAGGTATTGGGAATTTTGTTATTATTCCTGTGGCTTGTCTATTAGGTATTTGGCTTGGAAATATCGTATTACAAGCGGTAAATGGTGCAACTGCAAGTGGTGGTTCAATGTCTATATCACGGCAACTGTTTGTTTGTTCCGCTTATAACGCAAATAAAATTAGAAATGGAGATTATAGTATAACAGATGCAGAAGGAAATATTAGTGTTGATGCAATAGTAAGTTTTTGTAGTCAATATGATATAGTTGTTGATACTACTCAAACTGACCCTGAATATTATGCCAATTGTATTGACCAAGCTTATGGTGCAGGGGCACCATTTAAAGCTTGGGGGAAGGTAGATGATTGGTATTCATTGTTTAATATAAACTATTTGATTTTAGGCGTTGGTGGAATATTTATTTTATATGTATTAGGAGCAATTTCTTTCGGCATGGTTAAACGTCTATTTACATTGATTGTATTATTTATTATCAGTCCAATAATGTGTTCAATGTATCCAATAGACGATGGTGCAGCTGCTGGTAATTGGAGAAAAAGGTTTTTAAGTCAGACTATAAGTGCATATGGAGCCGTGGCAGGAATGAATCTGTTCTTCGCTATTACTCCAATAATACAAGGCATTAGTTTACCAGGAATAGTAGCTTCTTCATTAGATGTAATAGGATTAACACCATTACTATTAGTAATTGCAGGCTTATATATGGTAAAAGAATTTATTGATATGATATCAGGATTAATTGGAGCAGAAAATGCTTATAGTTCAGGTGCTGGATTAATGGGTTCAGTTAAAACAAGAATGAGAAATGGACAAAAACATCTTAATAAAGCTGCAAAAGTGACGGCAGGAGCATTTGCAAAAGCCAGTGCTGTAAAGAAAAGCGGAGGTTCATTCTTTAAATCGCTTGGTGGAAGTATGGTTGGCGGTATAATAGGAAAGAAAGACGAAAAGGGTAATAGAACCGGTGGATTATTACAAAGAGCAAATAATGCAATGTTTGGAATAGATATTCAATCAGCAGTAAATGAAGCAAGAGACCAATCTAGAAGTAAAGCAAATGAGGCAGAGGGTAAAAGGCAACATGCCATGAGAGAATTAAATCAATTATATGTTGATAATAAAGGCGTGGCTTATGGCAATGATTACGATGAAAAAGGTAAACAAAAATATACCACTGATATGTTTGGGAAAAAAATTAAACAGACTCGTGTATATTCAGCAGATGAAGTTAATGAACTAGCAAAACAGGCAGGTATATACGATGAAGCAGAAGATACACTGGCTAAGGTAAATGGCGGAAAATCAAAAGACGACCTTAAAACTGATAAAGACCTTGCAAAGGGTGTACTAGATGCTAGAAAGTCATTTGATAGTGAAAATGCTAAATATTCAGCGATGTTAAGTCAGGATACATTAAAAGTGAGAGGACTTGATGTTGAGGGTATGTCAGCAGAACAATTTGAAGCTTTGAAATCTAGAATGACTAACGGAGAGATGTATTCAGGAAACGATTTGTCTGTTGATTCAATCGTTGCTCAAAGAAGTGCGGAATATGAAAAAGCAAATGGTACTTTACCACCATCTGTTGAAGAACAAATTAGGAATGAAGCCAAAGGTCTGGTTGCTCACAGACAGGCTGAAAATAGAGCAGTGGAACAATTCCAAGCACAAAAACAAAATGTTGAATCAATGGCAGAAGCTTTGGCTGAGGCAATGCAAAAAGCACAGAAAGAACATAAGACAGATTATGTCTCCATTGATAATACAAGTATAGACAATTTCAAGAAAGGTGTAGAAGATGCATTGAATAAAAATTCGATAATTGAAACAGCGAAGATGGGTGAAATTGTAGATGCTATGGCTGAAGTAAAAAATAGTATTGAAAAAGATTTGGTAAAAACTATTAAAGAATCTAATAAAGATTTAGCTAAGAAAGTGCGAGAGGATAAAGAAAACTCAAATGTTAAATCATAAAGAAGGGGTAAAATGATTAGATATATTCCTGGTAAGACCAGGGTAAAAACTGAATTCTTAAAAAATATCACTCTTGGAGATATTATTCTCGGTATTATTTGTCTTGCCTTTGCTATTGTTATAATAGCTAGTAATTTGTTTAGAATCAATGGCGTAGATTATCGTTGGTATGCATTGATTGCTTGGGTGGCAATTAGTGTAGTTATGTATCTTCCAATAGATGATGGATTAAGATTGTATAGTTCGATTGGTTTGATTATTAGATTTGCAGCTTTCCCTAAAAAATATATCAAATCGTCAATTTCTAACAAAAAGGGTTTTACGCCAATGGAAAAATTGACTCCTTTCTTCAATATTGAAATTGGTAAATTTATTAACTTTGGTGATTATGCGGGTATTGTAATTGAAATTCAACCAGTCGCCTTGGATTTGATGCAGGAAGATGCACAGGATGCGGTTATTTATACTTTTAGTAAAGCTTTAAAACGTATATCAAATTATCAACGTGCAAGTTTGATTAAAACCGTAAAGCCTATGAGATTTGATATATTCTTGAAAAATGATGATATTAAGTATAGTTTGTTAAATGAACTTTATGAGCAAGGTCAATACACGGTGAGTGAAATGGACAGCCGTTCGCTAATATTTAGAGAACGTGTCGAAAGATTGAACAATGCTATTAGAGCTGAACCAATTTTGCAAAATCACTTTTATTTGGTTTTGTATGGGCAAGATAAAACAAACTTGGAAGATACAGCCATTGGTATTATTAATGATTTGGGAACAGGGCAATATACAATCAGTGCTTCTATACTTATGGAAAACGATTTGATAAGTTTCTTGAAATCAAATTATAAAGATACTTATGCGGAATCTGAGATTGATGGGTTAGCACCTAGTCAAGTAAACAACTGGGTTATGCCTGATAGAATCAATTTCAAAGTGGCTCGTGTGGAAATGGATAAAAAGATGTATAAACAAATGGTTATCACTGATTATCCACTTGAAGTAGGAAATGGTTGGGCATATCCAATATTCAATCAGTTAGGCACAAGAGTGATTATGAATATTATGCCAGTCGATAAAGAAAAGGGTGAAAAGTCTATCGACCGAGCTGTAATGGAAAAAGAAGCAAAACTTGATAGAACGTATCGTTCTAGTGAAATTATTGAAAAAGAAGCAGATATTGATTCATTGCAGACATTATTAAGAGATTTAAAAACTAATAATGAGCAGCTTTATGATGTTTCTATTCATTTAAGAGTGGAAGAAGAAAATAGAAAAGAAGTTAGGAATATATTAAAACAATACGGATTTAAATATTCAGATTTGTTTGGAAGACAAGTTGATGCATTTGTATCATCAAGCGTTAATAGAATTGATACGTTGAAACATTTTTATCGTAGTATGCCGTCAACGACTATTGCATCATCATTTCCTATGGTCGATTCAGTCATGCAAGACCCTGCTGGCTTCTGTATAGGTCAATCTACGGCTAGTGGTTATCCTGTGTTTATCGATTTCTTTACTCGTGATTCAAAGAAAGGTCGTATTAATAGTAATATGATGGTTATCGGTAAGTCTGGTTCGGGAAAATCATATGCAACTAAGGCAATATTGACAAACTTGGCAGCAGATAGAACGAAAATGTTTATACTAGACCCTGAACAAGAATATGATAAGATGACTATTAATCTTGGTGGAAAAGTTATTGACGTTGGAACTAACAAATCGGGTATTCTTAATCCGTTCCATATCATGGCATCACTGGAAGATTTGGATGCTGCAAATGATGGTGGAGATGTTGATGATAAAAGTATTGATGAGTTGGTGAACAAAGGTAGCAACAAAACTTTCTTTACTCACTTGCAATTCTTGGAACAATTCTTCCGTGCGATATTGGAAGGAATAAGTTCAGATGCATTCGAAACATTGAATACCTTAGTTGTTGAATTATATAACAAAAAAGGAATAAACGAAAAGACAAATATTGGTAAATTAAAAGCAGAAGATTATCCAATTTTTGATGATTTATTCAAACTTATTAAAGATAAATTAAAAACAGTAAAAGATGCTTTCTATCGAAACAATTTATTAATTCTTGAAACTTATATTCAAAAATTTGCAACAGGCGGACGAAATTCTGACTTGTGGAATGGACCAACATCAATTTTGACTGATGAAAATTTGATTACATTCAACTTCCAAACATTGTTTGCTAGTAAAAATAATAGATTGGCAAATGCACAAATGTTGCTTGTGTTTAAATATTTGAATAATGAAATTATTAATAATAAACGATTTAATGAACAGTATGAACAACGTACAGGTAAAAAGATTGCAAGACAAGTAGTTATTGCGGTTGATGAAGCACATATGTTCATTGACCCTGATAGTCCTGTGGCTTTGAATTTCATGGCTGAAATGGCTAAACGTATTCGTAAATATCAAGGTATGCAGATAGTTATTACTCAGAATATTAAAGACTTCTTGGGAACTCCTGAAATTCAACGTAGGTCAGCAGCGATTATTAATGCCTGTCAGTATAGTTTGATATTGCAACTTGCTCCAAACGATATGGCAGACTTGCTTGAATTGTATAAATCTGCGGGTGGTATTAACGCTCGTGAACAAGAAGGTATTGTGACAGCACCACGAGGCAGAGCATTCTTTATAACTGGACCTATGGACCGTTCATTTATTGATATTATTGCTTATGATAATGTTCGAGTGATTATGGGTGAGGCAGGAACATCTTAAAATAATAAAGGACTAATTTAGTCCTTTTATTTTTTTATAAGAATTAATATTGATAAAATATTTTAATCCATAAACATTGAATAATATTTTATTTATTTTCCATACTAAAATTAGGAGTATTTTTAATTATGGAAAGCAAAGGAATTGTTAGAAGAGTGGACGAATTGGGAAGGATAGTACTTCCTCGTGAAATGAGAAAAATGCTTAACGTTAGAGAGGGAAGTAAATTAGAAATAGGAATAGTTGATGGCAATAAATTTTTGCTCACTAAATATAGTGATATGGTTTCATTGAAAGAATATAGCGAAGCAGTCGCCAATGCTATATCTGTTAGCATTGAACATGATGTATTGATTTCAGATATGGAAAAAATCTTGTCTTCTAGCAAAAAGAAATACATAAACAAAGAACTAAGTGAAGAAGTACAAGAATTAATTTACAAAAAAGAAATAGTAATCAAGAAAAAAGATGATGGAAGTGTTATGTTGAATTTTTTTGTAAACACTGAAAATGAATTTTCTTGTCAGTTGATTGTGCCAATAGTTAAAGATGGAGATGCTATTGGAGCTATAATTATTTTAGCATTGGAAAATAAATGCTTTGATGATAGCAGTGTAAAAATTTGTAAAGCATTTAGTAAATATTTAAGTGACCAAATCTCATAATTTAAGATTTATTTAAAATATATAAAAATTTAATTTGTATAAAAGAATTTTTATGATATAATATTAATTATGAATAAGAAAAAATTATTAATTATAAGTTTTGTATTAACAATAGTTGCAAGCATACTTTTGTTTTTATTATCATTGGTCTGCTTAGTAGCTTCTTCATTAATCATTTCATTTACTGCCGTTGCTGGCGGAGCTGTTCCGAGTTGGTTTAGTTCAGTAGTGATAACAAATTTTTTCGTAATTTTGTTGGCAATTATTGGAGCAGGAGTTGCATTTAAATTTAATAAATGTGGAACAATTATTTTATTAATTGCAACAATTTTAACTTTGATTTTACCTATTTCATTTTTGATTTTAGCAAATTTTCAGTTAAATTCATTGGGATTTGTTGTATTACTATTGGTTCCAACTATTTTATTAATTGTTGCTACAGTGTTATTATTTAAAAATTTAAAAAGAAATAAATTAAAAAATACAATTCTGGATAATGATATAAGGAGTATTAGTGAATAAAGTTGTTTTAGTGGGATGTGGAAATGTTGGTATGAGTTATGCATTCAGTTTAGTTAACTCAGAGAGCAAAGTAGACGAATTAGTTTTAATAGATTTAAACAAAGAAAAGGCACAGGGTGAAGCACTTGATTTAATGCATGCATCTAGTTGTTCAAAGAGAAAAATTAACATAAAAGCAGGTGATTATTCCGATTGCGAAGATGCAGATATAGTTTGCATATCCGCAGGGAGAAATCAAGAAATTGGCGAAACAAGAATGGATTTGATTGAAAAGAATTTAGACGTGTTCAAATCTATTATTTCAGAAATAAACAAAACTAATTTCAATGGGATATATTTGATTGCTACTAATCCATTAGACATAATGACTTATGCAACTATGAAATTATCTAATTTTCTGGCGTATAAAGTGATAGGAAGTGGTACAACATTAGATACTGCAAGATTGAGATTTTTAATCAGTGAGCAATTAGATATCAATCCTAAAAATATTCATGCATATGTTATTGGAGAGCATGGTGATAGTGAAATGATTCCATGGAGCATTGGTAGAATTGGATTAAATAGTGTTGACAAATACTTAAACAAGACTCAAAAAAATAAAATTTTGAAAGATGTTAGAAATAGTGCTTATGAGATTATAAAGAAAAAAGGTAATACAGCATATGGGATTGGAATGTGCCTTAAAAATATAACTGATGCAATTTTCGATAATGCAAACACTATCTTTACGGCATCTACTTATATTGAAAAATTTAAATGTTGCGTGGGTTATCCAGTAATTATTAATCGCAATGGCGTACGTGGTTATACTGAATTAAATATGCCAAAAGAAGAATTAGATGAATTCGTCAATTCATTGAAAATAATAAAATCTACAATAAATCAAATAAAAATTTAAAATAAATATTATTTTATCATATAATTGTAATTAAAAATGCTAAAAAAAACAAAATTTTAGCATTTTTTATAATTTATTTATTTTTTAAGTTTATTATTAAAATTAAATATAAAAATTAAAAATATTAATTTTATTAATGAATAATGAAATATTATCGATTAATATTATTTAATTTTATTAATTATTTGACAAAATATTTTAAATATTTTATCATTTTTATAAACAAAGGAGATATTATGGATAAGAAATATGAAGCATTGTTTACACCATGGAAAATTGGTAATCTTGAAATCAAAAATAGAATAGTTTTGTGTCCAATGGGAGGGACATCATTATTTGGTTGGATGGAACCTCATCATCTTGATAAAGATGCATGTGATTTCTTTATGGATTTGGCTAAAAATAATGTTGGGCTAATTATCCCGGGTATTGCACCTCTCAAAAACTTGATTGGTGGACAATGGCTATATAAAAAGAAAAGCATGTTCAAACAATTAAAAAGTTATATGGAAGAATTTCATAAAACTGGTGCTAAAATGATAGTGCAATTAACAGCAGGATTTGGCAGGTCGTTTTCTATTCCTAATTCTATGGCACCTATTGTGAAAAATAAATTTTTATCTACAATTATGAAGCCTATAATTAATCTTCCATATTTATGTGCTTCTCCTAGCAAGTTGCCATCTCGCTGGCTAGAAGATTATGAATGTAGAGAGATTACTAAAAAAGAGATTAATGATATGATTAAAGCGTTTGCTCTTACTTCTAAACTTTTGAAAGAAGCAGGAGTGGATGGTGTTGAAATTCATGCTGTGCATGAAGGATATTTATTGGACCAGTTTACTTTGGAGTATACAAATCATAGAACAGATGAGTATGGTGGTTCGTTTGAAAATAGATATCGTTTCCCAGTGGAAATTGTAAAAGCGATTAAGGCAGAATGTGGACAAGATTATCCTGTCACTTTACGTTATTCAGTAGTTAGTAAAACTCGTGATTTCTGTGAAGGTGCGCTACCAGGTGAAAAGTTCACTGAAATCGGTAGAAACATGCAAGAAAGTGAAATTGCTGCTAAATATCTTCAAGATGCAGGTTATGATATGCTTGATGCTGATAATGGTACATACGATGCATGGTATTGGGCTCATCCTCCTCTTTATATGCCAAAGAATTGCAATCTTGACGATGTATCTCATATCAAAAACTTTGTTGATATACCTGTTGTTTGTGCGGGCAAAATGGAGCCAGATATTGCGGCAAAGGCTATAAAGGATGGTAAAATCGATGCTATGGGTGTAGCTAGACAGTTCTTGACGGATTCTCATTGGGTGACCAAATTGATGGAAGATAGATTGGAAGATATCCAACCATGTATATATTGTCATAATGCTTGTCTAACCATGGCTCATTATAAAGGTGTCGCAAATGACCAAAGTATGGGAGATTCAAAACATATGTCTAGATGTGCATTGAATCCTATGACTATGGACGGCGGTAAATATGATATAAAGCCAGCAAAGAAGAAAAAGAAAGTGGCAGTCATTGGTGGAGGTGTAGGCGGCATGGAAGTTGCAAGAATTGCTACACTTCGTGGGCATGACGTGACAATTTATGAGAAAACTGATAGACTAGGTGGGGTATTTATTCCTGCTGGTGCGATGTCATTTAAAGGACAGGATAGAAAACTATTGGACTGGTATCGCCGTCAGATTGATAAATTAAATATTGAAGTAAAATACAATACTGAAATAAAAGACATATCTACACTTGATGCTGATGAAATTGTGGTTGCCACTGGTTCAGTTGCGAAAAAATTGAATATTAAAGGAATTGAAAATGCTATTGAAGCAATCGAATTTTTGAATAAAACAAAAGAAGTTGGCAAACGTGTTGCAATAATCGGTGGCGGTTTGACAGGCTGCGAAATCGCTTATGAATTAAGTCTGAATAAGAAAACACCAGTTATTATAGAAGCAAAACAAGATTTGATGGCAGTACGAGGATTGTGTTTAGCAAATTCATCATATTTGAGAGATTATTTTAAACACAATAATGTACCTGTTTATCTTGAAAGCAGTGTAAAAGAGATAACAGAAAATTCTATAACAATAATAGACAAAGACGGAAATGAACATATAGAAAATGTCGATAGTGTGATATCTTGTGTCGGTTATAATCCAGCTCCTATTTCAAAGGCGAGCAAACATGTCCATATTGTTGGAGATGCTTTAAAGGTTGGAAATTTGAGAACTGTGGTTTGGAGAGCTTGGGAAGTTGCAGAAAAAATTTAATAAAAAAAGGCACTTTATTAAAGTGTCTTTTTATTTATTTTTAACTATGTTCCTGTACCCTGATATCTTTTCAAACTAATGTTGAAGAAGATTAAACATGGTATAATAAACAACATTCCTAAAAAAGGTGAAATAGCACACAGCCAAAGTGGTATATTGCCAACACCAATTATATAAGATAATGGTAAATAATTAAAACATGCAACAGGAATTACAAAAGTAAATAATCTTGTTAGCCACTTGTTGTAAATGTTTAAGGGGTAGTATGCTAATTCTTTACTTCCGTTTGTTATTATATTTACAAATTCTAAGTTTTCAATAGTGTAGACACTAATACCAGCAGCAATCAGCATTAAACTGAAAATTACTACACAGCCACACATATAAGTGGCAATCAATACGATAATTTTTAAAGCATTCCAATCTGCATTTATATTTATTATAGCAATAATACTTATTACAATACCTAAAATGATTCTAAAAAATTTTGAAAATTCTATTTTTGCTCCAAAGAGTTGATAATAAATATTTACAGGTCTAACTAATAATCTATCTAATGAGCCGGATTTAATTAAATTTGGAAATTCATCGTACCCACGAGCAAAACATTCTGTGAAAGCAAAAGTTGTCATGACAATTCCAACCATTAATAGTGAATCATAAAATCCCCAACCTGCCACTGTATCAAATCTTTCAAACAGCATCCAGACTCCTAAGATTTCAGCCACAAATACCAGAACCTGAGCTGTCGCCAAGAATATTGTGTTGGCTTTGTATTCAAGAGATGATTTAATATGCATTTTCAAATATTTGTTATACAACATTTTAACCTCCTTGAATTATTGTCTTTTTTAAAGCATTTTTGATTAAAAGCTTACCAGAGACAATAATTATTATTAACCAAACTATGCTGATTGCAATCTGCACTAAGCCATCTGATATTCCAATATTTCCTATATATATTCTAAAAGGCAAATCGGATATATATCTAAAAGGTAGAAAGTTTAGTATAGATTGAATTGAAGTCGGCATTAGAGGAATTGGAATTATTGCTCCTCCTAATAGATTTGCAATAGTTGCTACAATTGTTGTTGTACCCTTAGGTGAAAGGGTAATAAAAGTTAAATACACTGAATACATTGAAATCGCAACACACAATAATCCACCAATAATTAAACTGATTAAGAATAATATGAATGCAGTAAAGTTCGCAGGCATAGATAAAGAATATTTTGTTGGCAATAAGATTGATATAATAATAATCGGTAAAAAGCGAAGCAATGTAGAAGCCAATTTTTCTCCTAAATATTCTGTGTACCATTGATTGTATAAATTGATTGGACGGGTAAATTTGTAGCAAATATTTCCATTTGTGATTTCGTATCCTGCATTTTTATGTATACCAGGGGAAAAAAAAAAAAAAAATGCTTGCCCTAGCCATATATAACTTGCCATTTGTGTTATTGTGAATCCATCAATAGTATCGGAAGACATGAAAGCCATATATAAATAAATATACATTATTCCCCAAAAGAACTGGGTGGCAATTCCAGAAATTGCTTTTGCTCGATACTGTAATTCTCCTTTGAATTGCATTTTGAAGATGCTGACATATGTGTTTTTCATACTACTTCTCCTGCAACTCGTACTCTTTATAGAGACGTGCTAATATTTCATCTACACTTAATGAATTGACCGAGAAATCAATAATATCATAATTTTTACTTATATCATTGATAAAAGATTTAGTATGAAATTCAGTATTTTCTAATGTTTTGAATACGGCAACATTCTTGTCATGAGAAATTAATTCATAACCATCTAATGATATATTTTCGTATGCTTTTGCAAACTCTACTTGTATTATTTTTTCATTGGCGTATTTATTTTTTATTGTGTCAAAACTACCATTGTATAATATTTTACCTTTGCCTATTAAAATAATTTTATTTGTGAGTGCTTCAATGTCGTTCATATCGTGAGTCGTTAATATTATTGTGGTATGCCAAACTTTGTTAATATATTTAATAAAATCTCTAACTGCTAATTTTGTGACAGCATCAAGCCCGATTGTTGGTTCGTCTAAAAATAATATTTTAGGTCTATGTAATAGTGATGCTGCCAATTCGCATTTCATCTTCTGACCTAGTGAGAGTTGTCGAAGTGGTCGAGATAATAATTCGTCTAAATTTAATGCTTTATTTAATAAATCAAGAGTTTCTTTATAATCTGAATCTTTAATTTTGTATATATCTTTTAGTAATTCAAAACTGTCTACAATTGGCACGTCCCACCATAATTGTGAACGTTGACCAAATACGACTCCGATATTTTTTACATATTCCTTTCGGTTTTTCCATGGAGTGTATCCATTGATGATACATTCACCTTTTGTAGGCGTTAGTATGCCACTCATAATTTTAATTGTTGTGCTTTTTCCTGCACCGTTTGGTCCAATGTATCCAACTATATCGCCTTCATCAATACTAAAACTGACATTTTGTAGTGCGTTGATAATCCTATATTTTCTTTTGAAGAAGTTTAGGAATGTGGACCATTTACCTTTTCTTTTTTCTGGTATTTTAAATTCTTTGCAAATGTCTTTAAATTCAATGATTTTTGTCAAATCTACCTCCTTTTTTGATTTTTTTTGTTATAAGAAATCAATAAAATAGGGTAAAATTAATGAGCAAATTCTTATAAATTTATATATTTGCATAAACGTGAAAACATTTTATTTTAACATAAATTAGTAGTAATGTCAATAAAAATTTTGTTTTTTGTCTAAATTATTTTGCTTTAACGTTGAAAATTTAAATAGTTATTTATTTTAATGTTATAATTATTAATTGCATTTAAGGTTTTTATTAAAACTTATTTGAAGAGCAATAAATGCTATAATTTTAGCATGAAAATAAATGCCATTATTATTAGCAATATTATTATATCATCAAATAATTGATGAGCGTTTTGCTGTGAGAATGGTAGATGTCAGCAAACGCTGGCATTTTTTAAATCATTTTGAATTAAAGAGTCGATTTGATATAATCATTTAAATTTAGGAGAAATTATGAAAAAAGAAAATGCAAATTTAAATTATGTTAAAATGGAAGAAGAAATTTTGAAATTTTGGCAAGTAAATGATATTTTCAATAAGATGAAAGAGAAAAATAAAAAAACAGGTAAATATTTTGCAACTCTTGATGGTCCAATTACAGCCAACTATAATATGGGACTTCATCATGCATATGGTAGAACATTTAAAGATGCAATGATTAAATTCGAAGCAATGTGTGGAAATGACGAACATTTTCAAAATGGATTTGATGCTCATGGTTTGCCAGTTGAAACACGTGTAGAGAAAGAATTGGGTATAGATAGTAAACGTGAGATTGAAAAATATGGTATTGAAAATTTCGTCAGAGAATGTATGAATACTGTAAAAAAATATTCGGCAAGTCAAACGCAATCATCTATACGTCTTGGTCAATGGATGAATTGGGATGATAGGTATTACACAAATAGTGATGAAAACATAACATCTATATGGTATTTTTTGAAAAAATGTCATGAAAAAAATTGGGTACAACTTTCTTATAAACCTATGCCATGGTGCACTCGATGCGGTACAAGTCTTAGTGAACATGAAATGAGCGATGCCGATGCATATAAAGATGACACCTGTATTGCAATATTCTTCAAATGTCCAATAATAAATTCTAATAATGATATGTTAGTTTGGACAACAACTCCATGGACATTGGCAGCGAACGTGGCAATAGCTGTAAATCCGGACTTAGAATATAATATCGTGAAAGTTAAATCTAGTGATAGAAACGTTATTGTTTGTGCAAGTGCAATGAAAGTGTTGAAAGATGATGCAATCGAAATTGTCAAAACTGTAAAAGGTAGTGAACTCGTTGGGCTAGAATATGAAACATGTTTTAATGAGATAAAACCACAACAATTTACTCACACGATTGTCTCTTGGGACGCTGTTGATGCGACAGAAGGTAGCGGAGCTGTCCATATTGCACCAGGTTGTGGAGCAGAAGATTTTGAGTTGGGAAAAAAGTTGGGATTGAAAAATTTAATTCCTATTGATGAAGCTGGTAAATATTATGAAGATTTTGGCGTACTAGCTGGAATGGATACGAATTCAGAGGAAGAAAGAGATAAAACACGTGATTTTATACTAAATATTATGAAAGAACGTGGAAAAACTTATTATACTCACAAATATACTCATAGATATCCTCATTGTTGGAGATGTAAACACCCTTTGGTGTTCAGATTGATTAATCAATGGGTTATTAAAATGGATGAAATTAGACCAGAATTAATACATGCAATTGATAATGTGGAATTTCAACCAGATTTTATGAAAAAACGTATGTTAGATTGGCTCAATAATATGGGAGATTGGGCAATATCTCGTTCTAGGTATTATGGTTTGCCACTGCCTTTCTATCCTTGTAAAAATTGTGGAAAGCTGACAGTTGTTGGTTCAATTGATGAATTGAAGAAATTATCTAGTAAAGAAGAAGTGGAAAAAATCCCACATCTGCATAGACCATATATTGACAACGTTAAAATAACTTGTCCACATTGCGGTAGTAAGGTGGAGAGGATTAAAGAAGTTGGCGATGCATGGCTTGATGCTGGTATCACTCCATTTAGTACTAATAAATATTTTACGGACAAAGTTTTCTTCGAAAAGAATTTTCCTGCTGAATGTGTCATTGAAGGAAAAGAACAAATTAGACTTTGGTTCTATTCTTTGTTGGTTATGAGTGTTGTTATAACAGGAAAAGCTCCGTATAAAAAGATTGCAACAACTCCAATGTTGCTTGCTCAGGACGGAAAGAAATTATCAAAATCAAGTCCTAATAATATTCCGCTTGATACTGCATTTGAAGAAATTGGTGCAGATATTATAAGGTACAATTTTGTCAATACTCCATTGATTAATGATGTTAAGTTTGGTCGTGATACTTGTGATGAAGTCAAAAGAAAATTATTAGGTCTTTGGAATGCGTATGTATTTTTAAATACTTATGCTTACATTGATAATCCTGATTTGACTGGTTATAAACCAAATGAAAAAGATTTAACATTTATTGATAGGTGGCTCATTAATCGTGTTAATGAATTTTCATCTAATTCATATAATGCATATTCACATCAAAATTTTGGTGCGGTAGCAAAAGATTTTGAAGTTTTGATTGATGAACTCACTAATTGGTATATTAGAAATAATAGACGCAGATTCTATAAAAGTGAAAATAACATAGATACAATGAACGCATATTATTGTCTATATTATGCTATAAAAAATGTTAGTATGGTTATGTTCCCAATTATACCATTCATTAGTGAATATCTATGGCAAAATGCAGTTAGAACTCTTGACAAAAATGCTAGCGAAAGTGTCGCACTAAATGGTTATATTTTGAATGAATATTCTGTAATAGATGAAGGATTAACTCATAAGACGGATATTGTTAGAAATATATTCACACTAACAAGTAAACTTAGAAATGAAAATCAAATAAAGGTAAAACAACCTTTAAAAACCTTGTATATAAATGGGAGTGGAGATGTGGCACAAGCTGTTGAAATCTACAAAGATATGATTGAAACAGAATTAAATATTAAAAATGTAGTGATGGAACATGACAATTCGAAATTTAATATTGAATTTTTGGTACTTGATTTTAGAAAGGCCGGTGCGGTATTGAAAGGAGATGTCCAAAAAGTAAAAGAACTATTACTTTCTGCTAGTGAAAATGAAATGGCTAAAATGGTGGACGAATTCAAAGCAGGCAAGGTAAATGTCGGCGAATTTAAAAATCTTGATAGTGCATTATTCAATATTTCCACTAAACCTAAGCAAGAATTCGTCATTGCGAATGATGGAGATGTGACGGTTGTGCTTGATATAACAATAGATAGAGAATTGATGCTTGAAGGTCTATCCAGAGAATTAATACGTGCAGCCCAAGTAATGAGAAAAGAAGCAAACTTCAATGTCGATGATAGAATTTATATTGAGTTTCAAACAGAAAGTGACGAATTAAAAGAAATTATTTCAAAATATCAAGATAAAGTCAAAAGCGAACTATTAGTTTTACAAATTACAAATATTCCTAATCCAGAGATAGAACAAGAATGTGAAATTGCAGAAGATAAAATTATTATTAAGATGAAACGTAAATAAAATTAAACACTAAATTCATTGAATTTAGTGTTTTTTATTTTAATTAAATATAGAATACAAGACTGATTAAATACTAATACTTGATTTCTAAATGGAACTATGATATAATTTAATAATTAAATGACCTCGTAGTAAAACAGGATATTACGGAGCCCTCCTAAGGCTTTGTTCTGGGTTCGAGTCCCGGCGGGGTCACCATTAAATTAGGGCATAAGTTAAATAATTTAAGATTTTTTTATTGATTTATAAAGTTTTTAATACTTTTACATTAATACAATATTTTATTTAAATTATTACATTTTGTCTATTAGAGATTCAATTTCTTGTAAGGTTGTAAATTGAAGTATTTGTTGTTTTATTAAAGTGGCATTGTTAGTGGATTTTACATACCACATTAAATGTTTTTTGAAATATGAAACTAGTGTACGTTCTGACTTGTAATATGTTTTTAGCATTTCAAGATGTCTTTTTACTGTTTCTTTTTTTGAATAGGGTGCATCAATTCCTTTTAGAATAGAAAAGAACTCTGGATTACCAATAGATGCTCGTCCAATCATAACTCCAGCACAACCAATAGATTTTGCATATTCCATATCTTCTTTTGTGTTGATGTCGCCACTCCAAAATACTGGGATATTTACATTCTGTATTAAATTTTTATATGCCTCTTTTTTGACGGTGCCAGAATAGCCTTGTTCTTTTGTGCGTGCGTGTAGGGTGATAAAAGAAACTCCTACTTCTTCACACATTTTGCCAAATTCAATATAGTTTTCGTTGTTGTCAATTCCCAATCGGAATTTTACTGACACTGGTTTGTTGCTATACTTTACGAGTGTTGCAATGACTTCTCGGCTATTGTTAAGGTCTCTCATCATTGCACTTCCGTCATTGTTCTTTACAATCTTTGGTGCAGGGCAACCACAGTTGAAATCTACTATGTCAAAATCTTTCGTTATATCTGATGATAAAACTTTAATTATACTATCTTTGTCGTGTCCGAAAAGTTGAATTGAGCGGATACATTTAGATTCTTCTCTAAGCATTTTTTTTGATAGTTTTGAATTATTTTCAAGTGCTTTAATGCTTATCATTTCACTTACTACCATGTCTGCACCGAAATCTGCACATATTTTTCTGAATGCAAAATCAGTCACACCTGCCATTGGTGCTAATGCAATTATGAATTTATTAAAATTAATTTTCATAGGTAAATTATAATTCATAAATGTGAGTTTTCAAAATAAATTTTAATATATTTTAAAAATTTAATAAAAATTTAGAAAAAATTATAATTATTTATAAAATAATAATTAAATTTAAATAATCTCTTAATATTTAATATTTTTTGTTGTTTTACAAAAGATAAAGATATGAAAAAAGATAATTTAATGAGAGGAGCACTGATTTTATCTATTGGTGGAATTTTGGCAAAGATTTTCAGTGCAATATATAGGATTGGACTCACTAGAATTTTAGGTGGAGAAGGGATTGGTTTATATCAACTGGTGTTCCCGCTTTATTCTTTATGTGTGGTGTTGGCCACTGCTGGTCTACCTATGGCAATTTCAAAAGTAATTGCAAAGTCAAAATCGACTGCTAAAAGCGTTGTAAAAAAATGTTTATTGTTTGTAATCATTATTTCGTTGGTACTTTCATTTATCTTATTTACATGTAGTGAAGGGTTGGCAAGTCTTCAAGGAGAAAATTCAATCAGCATTTGCTATATAATTTTAGCACCGAGCATAATTCTTGTCAGTGCATGTAGTGTGTTGCGAGGATATTTTCAGGGAATTGCTAATTTTGTACCTAGTGCAGTGTCAAATATATTTGAACAATTTGTCAAATTATGTGTAGGTTTAATTTTAAGTTTGGCGCTTGTTGGAATTAGTTTACTTGCATCAATCATTGGTGCAATGATAAGTATTGTTGTGAGTGAAATTGTGTCGTTATTGATTCTATTAGTTTTTTATAAAAAATATAAACCAACAGATAATCAAACTACAAATATTGAATTAAAAGGCTTGTTGAAGGATATTTTGCCAATTACTTTAACAAATATCATAATGCCGATTGCCACATTTATTGATAGTATACTAGTTGTGAATTTGTTGAATATCAATTTCACTCAATCGATGTCGGTTTTCTTATATGGTCTGGAAAGTGGAGCAGTTTCCAGTTTGATTAGTCTTCCTACAATATTTTCCTTTGCGATAGCTAGTGTAATTTTACCTAGCATCACTTCAAATCTAGTCAGTGAAAATAGAAATCATATGTTATCATTAGCAATTAAAATTATTTTGATAATAACAATTCCTTGTGTGTTGTGCTTTGCTCTCATTCCTGATAGATTGATAACACTTTTATATGGCAATAGATTAAACGGAATGGGAGTGGAAGGTCTTAACGTAGTATATAGATTGCTAACCATTTCGGGGTTTGGTGTGGTATTTTTGGCTATTAGTCAAGTCTATTCCAGCTGTCTTCAAGCAGTAGATGAACGTATCGCAAGTGTCAGAAATTTAGCGATTGCTGTAATTTTAAAATTTATTTTAGAATTGATATTTATGCCTAGTAAAGTATTAAATATTTACGTGTTATCAATAGCAAATTTAGTTTGCTATATTACAGTGATGACGTTAAATCATTTTGAAATAAAAGAACATTACAAATTAAAAATTAATTATCTATTTACAGGTAAATTAATTTTATCAAATTGTTTTATGTTATTGGCATTATTATGTGTATTGAGTTTTAACAGTAGTTGGTCGAATACTTTATTGGCAATAGCAATAGCAGTAATAGTGTATTTTGTTAGTTTGTTTTATACCAAGATTTTTTCAAAAAAAGATATGGCAATGATTAAATATAAGGTAAAATAATGTTTAAAAAAATTTGCATTGGCAAATATCATTTCGGAGGGAATTATGAACAAAAATGAATTTGTAAATGCTGTTTATTCAAAATCTGGTCTTACGAAAAAAGATTGTAAACTTTGTCTTGATACAATTTTGGAAGTAATCAAAGATGCTTTAAGTCAAGGAGATAGTGTGACATTGTCTAATTTTGGTAAATTCAAAGTGAACGAGATGAAATCAAAACCAATGTATAGTTTCAAGACCGGACAAACTCAAATGGTGCAAGCAAGAAAAGCTCCTGCATTTAAAGCAAGCGACAATTTAAAAAGAATAGTAAAATAAAATCACGCAACTGCGTGATTTTTTATAGAGAAATTTAATAATATTACTAAAAATTTCAAAAAATCTAAGTAAAAATCTAAATTAAATATTGTTTTTATTTTTACGTTTTGATTTGAAGAAATTTTGAATTAAATTTTTATTTTCTTCCTCATATTCAGTGAGTTGAGTGTATTCAGTGGTGTGATTTAATGTGTTTTTTAACATGTTAAATTTTGAAATTGCTCCTGAATTTTCATCTTTCACGGCATAGTATAAATGTTTTATTCGTGCATTTAATATTGCCCCGGCGCACATTGGGCAGGGTTCAAGATTGACATAAATTTCACAATCGTCTAGTCTCCATGATTTTAATTTTTTGCACGCCTTTTCTATCGCAATAATTTCTGCATGGTGTGTTGCAATTTGGTCTTTTTCACGAGTGTTGTGGGCGGACGCTAAAATTTTACCATTTCTTGTTATTACTGCACCTATTGGAACTTCTCCTATCGAATTTGCGCAATATGCGAGCGCAATAACTTTCTTCATTGGGTTCATTTTTCTTTACTCCTACATTTATATTTTGCACAAATGGATTGGTAAAGTCAATTTCTTTTGAATATTCTATTGCTTTTTGTAAGGCTAGCAAAGGAACGTCTTTGTTTCTATTGTAAATTTCAGGTAGACTTTCTATACCTATTGGGTGAGGCAAACTTTCATCTCCAACTTCAAAAGTATATGCAGGAATAGTCAATTTTTGAATACACCAGTCTTTGTAGCCTCCGGTGGAGTTTTCTGTAAAGATGAGTGGATAACCTGTCAATTCGCTAAAACTTTCTCCAATAGATTGGTCACGAACTATATTAGACTCACTTTCTCCTTCAAATCCGTAGTAGATTACATTACCTTTTGTATGATATGAGATTGTGATACTTGGTTTGGTTTGAAGGGTAAAATCTATCAATGATTGTACTTCTCGTTCGCTATTTGGGTAAAATCCTACAAAATCTTCCGTAGCAGGACAAAAGACATTTTGGCCACCTTCTCCCCAATTGGCATCAAAATTTGTATTTAAGTCTACTAAATTCACATTTGCTTTGTATTGTGAAAAATCTGTGCTACCATTATTTGCACTTAAAAGATAGTTTTTTGTAATATCACAATTTAAAAAATCTATTCCGTCTAAACAAATTTGTGCACCATCTGGATTGGTCAGAAATACAAAATAAATTCCGCCACCTTTTACGTTGTCATTATTGTGTAAATTTCTTGCCATTTCCACGAGTAAAAGTGCTGTAATATATTCTCGTGCATGAATACCGCCTTGTATTAAAACCTGTGGACCTGAGTATTCTCCTACATGTGTTGCTAAAATATTTTTGCCCAATACGGATTTTCCGGCATTAAATAGTTCTAATCCCTCATCTTGAAGCCCAACAATCTGATTTTCTAATTCTTGATATGTCATAATCACCTCTATTTGTGATATGAAATATTATTGATAATTGTGAATGCTCTATATAGTTGTTCTAATAAGATTAATCTCATCAACTGGTGAGGGAAAGTCATTTTAGAAAAAGAAATTTTGTTTGTGGACATTGATTTAATTTCATCACTTAAACCATTTGATGCACCAATTATAAAGGTTATTTCGCTCGTCTTTAAACTTGACTTTTCTATGAACTTTGCAAAATCAATGCTATCCATCGATTGACCTTCTAGTGTAAGGCAGACAACTAATCCCTTGATTCTTTTTTTTATTTCAATAGCATCTCTTCGTAGTGCTTGATTTATATCATTTGAATTGGTAGATGTGGGATTATGTTCTTTTAATTCATATATTTTTATGTCGGCAAATCTAGATAGACGCTTTAAATATTCATTGATTCCGTCTTTTAAATATTTTTCTTTTATATCTCCTATTGCAATTATATTGATTTTTAGCATTAGATTATCCCCCATATGAATGTACTAATGGTTATTAATCCTCCTAAAATGAAACTTGAAATTATGAAAACTTGTGATAGAAATGAAAATTTTGTACCGCTAGAAACAGTGTTTTTGAATTTGAGAGATTCGCTTTTTTGTAAAATTTGATTTGCTTGATTGATTTTGTTTTGCGCTTCTTCAATTGGAAGATTGTTAATTTCTAGACAAGATATAATCTTTTTTACGTCATATCTGACTCGTTCTTTTGCTATGACTCGTGTTAGATAGATATACAAAGCAATGAGCATAAACATTAATAAAGTATTGACTATGATAAAGACAAAAATGTTAGACATTATCAATGCTTGTAAATCGTTTATAAAAGTAGCAAAAGGCCAGTTGAGATAATATCCATAGTAGAAATATGTATTTAGAAAATTATTCATAAAGTGTATTATAATGCTAGGGTATATACTATCTGAAACGATTGAAACATATCCCATCAAAAATCCTAGAATAGCGGCATAAAAGAATTGATTGATATTTAGATGCATCAATCCAAATAAAATAGATGAACTGATTAATACATAGCGAGTATTTCCACATTTTTTGCTGACATGTAGCATGATTCCTCTATGCAAAAATTCTTCACAAAACCCAGGTAAAACACATGAAAGTAAAAACTCTCTGAATAACAATTCATAACTAAATGTGACAGTTGTTGTTTGACCAATATTTTCATATCCAAATATAGAAATAATGCTTGAAAAGAATTGAGCAACGAAATTATTGATAAAATATAATACAATTCCCAAAACAATAGCAATTACAATCATGCGACCGCTGATTTTTTTGAAACCTGTATCTTTGAAAGTTTGCTTAAAACTTTTGCTAATAAACATGGTGTACATAAGCAATGGTATAGCAAACATGACCATTATTTGGATTAAAAACGAAGAGATATATTCGTTTTGAAGAAATCCCAGATATCCCAAAATAAAGATTAAAGCAACCAAAATCATTGCTATGAAATAAATTATATTAATTTTAAAGAATATCTTATTTTTCATAATTTTTTTACTTTTTAGTAGTTATAATTTTTTAACTTTGAATTAAGGATAAAATGTAAATTATAATCAATATAACTAGACAAATATAGAAATATGCTTTACCTTCCATTGAAATTTTTTCTTTTTCTATATTTTTACTTCCCTTAATAGCAAAATACAATACAATAGCCAAAAATGCAATAACCAATATGAATGCAATTAAAATATAAGTCCAATGAGCATAAGAAAAGTTAATTTTGAAATAAGAGAAGGTTAAAGATAGGAAATTGTTAGTAAAATGCATGGCAATACAATATAATATGTTGTTTTCTTTATACATTATTACAGATAATAGCAAACCAAACAAAAATGGATAAATTGTCTGGTCAATCGACATATGGTATATTGCAAAAATTAAGGCATTAATGGTAATTGAAAATACTTTTCCATAAGGTTTAAGTCCCTTGAATACCAAACCTCTAAACAATAATTCTTCACATACCGCAGGAAGCAAAACCATTGAGATTAATGAGATAAAATAATTAGTTGTGGTCAATTCGTATGGAATAGTGTTGAGTTGAATACCTAAATCTACGAGCCATGTGTCAATAGTAGTAATGATAGGGTATAATACAAAAAATGAGATTATAGCGATAGCAATGTAGATAAAAATCTTTTTCACACTAGGTTTTGAAATTATTGGATTATCCTTTTTCTTATTTATTACAAGAAAAGTTAGAGTGATTACAAGGTACATTGTAGCAGCAAGAATCAGATAACCATAACTTGTATTAAAAAATGTTTGATAACTTGAACTATCAATGTTGGCAATATTACAAATAAAAATAGCAATAATAGTCACAATTAGTATTGCTAGTTGACTGAGTAAAAATGCGGATAGAAAAGCTACTGAACTATCTTTGATAGTTAATTTTTTTGATTCCATAAATTTATTATACAAAATTATAAATTTTTTAGCAATAACTTGATAAACATTTTATAATTTATTCTTCTTTGTTTAGACATAAATAATGATTGAATCAAATATAAATAATTATCAATAGGAGAATTATGTTAATTAAAGAGTTTAAAGAAAAAAATATAGTTGTTTCAGCCTCATCAAAACTGTCAGAGAAGGTAAAATTGGGTTCAAATGTTTGTATTTTGGGAGATTCAATAATTGAAGAGGGTGTTGAAATAGGGGCAAATTCAGTTATAGAAAATTCTCACATTTGTAAGGGTACAATTATAATATCTAGTTTTGTTAAAGATTCAGTGATTGGTGAAAATAGTACGGTTGGTCCGTTTGCTCATATTCGAGATAATAGCCAAATTGCAGAGAATTGTCGAATTGGAAATTTTGTTGAAATAAAAAATTCAGTGATAGGTAGAGGTTGCAAAATGGCACATCTTGCGTACATTGGAGATGCAGAGATGGGTATAAATTGCAACATTGGTTGTGGAGTAGTGTTCTGTAATTACAATGGGAAGATAAAACAAAAATCATATCTTGGTGACAATGTTTTTGTAGGCTCAAATTCTAATTTAATTGCTCCGGTAATACTTAGTGATAATGCATATATTGCAGCTGGAAGTACAATCAATAACGATGTAGATGTGGGTGAACTTGCAATTGCACGTGCCAGGCAAATTAATAAGAAAAATTTTAAAAATCCGTATATTGACAGATAAAAAATGTTGAATTAAGTTATTTTTTGTCATTTTTCTTATTTTTTATATAATTTTCAAAAAATTTTTGAAATTTAAATATAAGATAAATATCTATTATGAGCATATTAATTAATATTATCCAGTCTAAAACTGACAAATCTGACCAAGATATTATTCCGCTACCTAGGAAACAAACTATTAGATTGTCAATTCCTCTAAATATAATTGTTATGATAATAAAGAAAGAAAATTTCATTTTTGTCATACCGGCAACTATACATATAGCATCGTCTGGGAATATAGGGATTGAAAAGACAATAGGTAGTAATAGTTTACTTTTGCTATCGACTAAATCTTGTGCGTGTTCCAATTCCTTTTTTCCTATGAGTTTGACGGCTAAATTTTCACCAAATTTGTCGCCAAGAAAGAATAGTAGAGTTGATGAAATGATTGAGGCTAACCAAGAGATTAAGAAAGCGGTTTTTGCACCAAAAAGCAAACAACCCAATAATACAAGAGCAGTGTTAAGTACGGGTACGAAACAGAATAAAATGAATAACAATATCTCAATTAATAGGAATGTTAAAATTCCATATTGTTGACTATCTAAAATCAATTTTCTTAAACTTTCAATATCTGCGATTCCGCAAGCACGCATGATTAAATATGTAATTATACTAATCAGTGCGAAAAATATTATGACTAATGCGAGTTTTAACCAGTTCTTCATATTGTCATTATATGAAAATGTTAAAAACAATGTAAGATGCAAAATTTTTTAATACATTAAAAATCTAATTAAATTTTTAATAAAAAAAAGAATTTATTTTGAAATAAATTCTTTGTATTTTTTATAAACAAATTCGGATAATTCTTCTACACTTTTATCACTCTTTATAACTAAATCGTAATTACTAAGATTGTTATTGTCAATATTATATAGTTCTTGATATCTGGTATTTTCTATATCCCAGCGGTTTTTTAATG
>ERZ1643249.977-NODE-977-length-29930-cov-52.275347_pt1 | contig 29930 bp, 25 predicted proteins | sample MGYA00579263_ERZ1643249 | MGnify/ENA primary metagenome ERZ1643249 (study PRJEB29033, sample SAMEA4952264) | chicken gut metagenome | biome: Broiler Chicken; feature: Gastrointestinal Tract; material: Caecum | place: Ireland | collected 2018 | study: Broiler...
CGCAGGCGCTCATCGACGCCCGAACGGCGTGGGAGCGATACCGCGGAGCGCAGCGATACGTCGCCTCGGCCGAGGAGGCCGCCCGGCAGATCGCACGCAAGTACGACCTCGGCGCCGCGACCGTAACGGACTACAACGCCGCGGTCTCCGCACAGGTCAAGGCCCGTTCGCAACTCTTGCAGGCCAAGTACGAATATCTGTTCAAAATAAAGACTTTAACCTATTACACGAACTGCTGCCATGGAGAATGAAGGACAGAAAACTAAAAAGCAAGTCATTTTAGGATGGGCGCCTCCCGAAGGTCCGGCCTTGTACCGCAATCTGCGCAACGCGATTATCGCACCAGATGGATTCTTTCCATGGAAATGTCATTTTGAAACATAACAATGATATAAACTAAGAGAGAGCGGTTATGAAAGGTTCGCCTCTTACTATTTTGTTCCTCCGGCAACACGTATAAAGACACTGAGACCCATTTCTAAGATCGCGTCCATTCCGAACGCCTCTCTTATCGGATCGCTCCGTAACCGCCGACTGTCATATTGACTCTATTCACGGAAATACAAAAAACGAACGCTTTTTAATTTACAGATCAAAATAAATACGATTCCCGATTCATACTTTGAAAAAAAAGTCATACCTTTAGCCTATGAACTTTCGCCTCTTCCTACTCGTTTCGGCCTCGATACTCGCGAATCTTCCGCTTGCAGGGAGTGCACAGGCAGCACCGTGTCGACCTCGGCCGGATCGCTTCGCTGTACGGGGACACGTTACGGACACGGAACGCACCGGCATCGCATATTGCACCGTGGGGCTGCACGACGCATCGGATTCGACGCTCATCGCCGGCACGATTACCGATTCGGCCGGTTTTTACCGTTTCGATGCTGTGGCGGCGGGAGAATACCTCCTGCGTTTCACCCATCTGGCCTACGAAGACTTCGACCTGCGGCTCTCGGTTCCGGAAGCCGCCGGCAAAGAGCACGATGCAATACTGACGTCCCGATCGACGGAGATCGACGCCGTAGAGGTGATCTACAAACACATCGAACGAAAGGCGGGAAACTACACGATGTCGATGATCGGCAATCCGCTCGCCAAAGACCGGACGCTGACGGAAGCGCTGAAACTCATGCCCGGGATACGGATTCAGGATGATATTTACACGGTGAACGGCCGAATGGCTTCGGAAATATACATCGACGATCGTTTGGCCGATCCCAAAGAGTTGCAAGGGCTGACGGCCGAAATGATCCGAGAGATCGAAGTGTTGCCCTACGGAGAGAGCCGGCAGGACATGTCGGCGCGCGGTGCGATTCTGCGCATCCGTCTGCGCAGGCTGGCCAACGGCGGTTATTTCGGAAGCGCGAATGTCGGTGCGGGAGTTCGCGGAGACGGATTCGGCATGACGAACGTCAGCGTACCGTTCGGTATCCGAATCGGAAAGTTCAATCTCTACAATCAGGTGTTTTACAATTTTCTGAAACAGAAAACGCACGAGATCAGAGAATCGGATTATCTGGACGGAATCCCCTACCGCATCGTCTCCGACGAAAGGGGGCAAGACCGTTACCACAATATCACGGACCAGCTGAGTCTGGTCTACGAGGTCTCGCCGCGTCATACGATCGGTCTGTCCGGCAGCTTCGGATTCGTATCGAGCACTCCGGAAGCCCGTTCGGGCGGCACCCGATACGATGCCGCCAGTGCCGAAGTACCGGATGGCGGCAGCAGTTATACGTCGGTCGGCGACGTGACCAACCTGTTCATGCAGGTATCGGGCTCCTACCGGTACCGGCTGGACGATGCGGGTTCCTTCGTCCGCGTACAAGCCGACTACCTGCATTCGAGAATCGAGAAAGATTACCTCTATCGGGACAGCATGGCACTGCAATCGGCCTCCGTATCGCAACAAACGTTTCGTCCGGTCGCCGACCAACTGAAAGCAGAGGCGATCGTGCAGAAACACATCTCGCCGAAATTCGAATTGAACGGCGGAGCCATATATTACCTTTTTTCGACGGAGCAGAATCAGTCCGTACACACCGACGGCCGCTTCGATGCGGAGCAGAGTTCGCTGTTCCGTCACAGGGACGAGGGCGCGGCACTTTACGCCGATCTGAGTTTCAATACGGGGCGTTTCAGTGCGACGGCGGGCGCCCGAGCGCAGTGGGACGATGTGCGGTATTTCACCCGTGGCGACCGCTGGCGGCAGACCGATTACTGGCGGCTGGCGCCCCGTGTATCGATGACCTATACGTGGGGCGAAAACGGCACGTCATCCGCGAATCTCTCCTATTCGCGCAAGGACGACCAGATTCCCTACGGCCAGCTATCGCCGCTCGCCGTCCGGCAGAGCGAATACCGCTATGCCGTCGGCAATCCCGATCTGGGACCCGCGAAGGGATACGATCTGGGCGCCAGCATCGTACTGCGTGAAAAGTGGAATCTGTACTACAATTTCTACTCCACCTCGGACGGAGTTCAGGATCTGAACTTTCAAGACCCCGACGATCCGCGGTTGATCTATACCCGTCCCGAGAATTGCGGGGAGAGACGCACCCACGAACTCGGGCTGAATTTCACCGCCTCGCTGCGGCCGTGGCTGTACGTGAACTGGGACGTAATCGGCACCCGAAGCCGCTACGGCTATTACGGTCAGTACGACGAGACATGGGGCATGACCATGTATCTGACCAACTCCGTTCAATTCGCAGACGGATGCGGAATGAACGTCGACTTCTATTTCAGGACACCGCACCATGCGATCGAATATCGGCACAACACGGTTTATTCGCTCAGTGTTTCCCTCTACAAATATTTGTTCGGAAAACGTCTTTACGTCGGGCTGGAATGTCAGAACCTTCTCGTCAACACGAACATCGTGGAGCAATGGAACAGAGAAGGGACATTCCGAACCTTGTACAGAAACGTCTCCGACAACCGGTTTTTCGGACTGACGATCCGCTATACGTTCAACAATTTCAGAGGCAACAAGGGCTTGTCCACAACCTCCGGCCTGCAAAGTTTCCGGAACGAATACGAATGACCCGCCGTAAAAGGCCGGAGTACTCCGTCTGCGCTGGGAAAGATGATAAAAAAGACGAGCGAGCGATATTTCGGCTCTCTTCGCCGTACAAAGAAATTCCCCTGCACGTCCTACGGGGTGCAGGGGAATACTACATCGGGAACAGACCTGCCGGTTAAAATACCGGCGGTACATACCTGTCTCAAGAGTTCAACTCTTTGCGGTACGGACTGCCGCCAAACGATACAATTCCGCAATACGCGATCTTACGACATCCTCGATATATTGTTCTTTTTCAGCACTCCACAAACAGTGCCCCTGTTCTCTTTCCAGTCTTTTCTGAGTACAGGTTTTGCAAATGGGATAGATCGCACACTCCATGCACTCCGGATTGGAGAACCGACTCGCCATACGGGTGCGGTAACGTTCGTTGTGTTCGATTGTACCGTCTTCGTGCAGCACTCCTTCTCTGTCTTCCGGTGCGAATTTTCTGGCCGTGCATTGATATAGATCGCCGTTGTAATTGACCACGAAAGCGTTGCGTCTGTCCGCATAACAACGCACATCGTTCAACACACCGGAAGGATCGGCATGTACAATAGCATTGATGCGTTTTTCGAGCGACCGTACCGCATCGTTCGTCTCTTCGCAATTCCGCTCATCCTGCCAGACCTGATGGAGGGAAAAAGTCATCGAATCCTTATGCTTCTCAAAGAAAGGCAACAGATCGTCGAGCAGGCCGTGAAACGATGCCACAGACTGATTGGTATAATTGCATCGAACTGTAACGCGAATCCCCTGTTCGACCGCATATTTCAGATTATCCAGCGTCAGATCGTAAGTCGGACGCCCGTTTTTCATCTTTTTAACCGTGTCGTGCATCTCCCGTCCGCCGTCGAAAGGAATCTGAAAACGAACGGGTAATCCGGTATCATGCAGAAAATCCGCCTTGTCGCGGGTCAGCAAAACGGCATTGCTCGTGAAATCCAAATTCAAGACGATCTGTTTCTCTCCGCACAGAGTTCGGGCCTCAAGAATAATCGGTACTACCCGAGACTTGAACTCCAATAACGGCTCTCCACCGAAAAAACCGAGAGACAACGATCGGGTTTTCCCGTTGTCGCATATGTTTCGCAACATATTCCGAATACCGTTCAACACTTCGATCGGCATGCGACTGTCATGCAAATGGTCTTCATAACAATACCAACAAGCCAAATTGCAGTCCATCGTGGGGTTGATCGTAATAGAGAAATGCGTATCCGAAGTTTCCGATTTTTCGATCGACGCAATAAGTTCGGCCGTTTCGTCCGTTTCGTCCGGAACAAGAAATTTCCTGTCCGTAAGGCAACGGTAAAGTTCCGGATGAATTCCGGATAACGCATTCGGATTCTCTCTATGCGATTCGAGCAATTTGAAAGTTTCCAAAGCGCACACCATCATTCTGTCCCTAAGGCTATTATACAATATATATGCATCTCCGTTTCTAACGATGATGTTGTATTTGCTACTTTTCATGCAGAGATTCGATTCGTAAAAACGGAGGCGATGAAAAATCGCCGTTTATTTTTTCGTCGCGAACAACGCGGGAATTTTCATCGCTTCCGTTTTCAGATGTTAATTTCCACACGATATACCATTGACGTAACATCCCTTATTCTTCCCGTCCCAGCAACTACATCCACAATTACCTGTGTTTGAACAAATATCCGAATTTGTTGTATTTGAGCAATTGCGGGGATTTTTACATCCGGAGTTACTCAAAGCAAAAGGCATAATATCTTCCGGAAGATCGACCTCCGTAAATCCGCCTTTCAACATACCGGCTTCATCCCGTGTCAAAGGCACAATTTCCTCTGAAATGTGCAGCCATTTTTCGTTTTGGACAGGTTTCATGGCAAATAATGTTTTAAGTTAGTGAATGTTATATCATTGAGACCGAAGTATCTTTATGCCGCTATATTTATATTTGCATTTGAGATAAGTTTTAAAAAATTCAAAAATCGAAATCATTTTCAATCCAAAACCTTTTTTATTCTAAGATCGGACCGGTAAACCCTCAAAGCAGTATCTTTACAGATCCAAACCTTTCGAAATAAAATGAATTTAGCTTTTTTCAAATATACACAATATTTCCCAATTCGGCAAATAGCAGCTCGATAATTCGCAAAAAGACAAAATAAATCGCTATTCGGCAAAACGGTTAGATTTCCTTGATTTTCAACCAAGACGGATCGGCGTCGAAATTGGCTGAAGGGATGAACGGGACTATGGATCGAAGCGGTCAATCTGAAGGAGCGGGTCAGTTGCCGAATTGGTTTCGATTCATGAATATTGGGCCAAATGTCGATATTTCGCTATTGATATGTTTATATAGAATACAACCAAATTTCTTATACCTTTCAATCAGTCGGGGCCGCTGTTTTTATAGAATCCGACGGTCTCCTACGGTCGTAAGCGGCCATTCCTCATATCGTCTCCATGAAATACGTCTGCCTGCCGGCCCTCGGACAATCTGGGGGGGGGTATTGTCAAACAGCTAAAACGTATTTCAATTCATTCTGTTTCTTGGAGTACCGCCGGATAAAGTCGCTGTAATCCATTTCGATGACGACATCTGTTCCGAAGTCGATTTTTATCGGATGTTTACGCAACTGTCGGTCATATTGCGGTCGGAGGGATTTTCGCATGGCTTCCGCCGTAAAGATTACTCCATAGGGCGGTCCTATCTCCTGTCCGTATTCGGGATATTGGCGCATGGCTCTCTCTCCGGCATTTCTCTATGACGTAGGGGGGCTCACCGTCGACAATTCGCTGCATGCGCACGCAAAGGTCGTATCGGTGTTGAATTCGACCGATTTTTCCATGTGTCGGGTCAGATAGCTCCGGTTTCCGCGAGTGAGGTTTCCGACGGATACGAACGACGGATTTCGGTAGCGCTCGTCGTTCAGCGCCTCGTTCAGCTCTTCCTTCAACTCGGCCGCCCGATCCTTATACCTTGTCATAACTCAGAACGAAGCGGATATTTCACGTATCTATCATCTCCCACGCACATCGTGAAACGGAACGGTTCGCCCGGAGAAGCTGATTTGAGATTGCCGAACTCAACCTCGCGCGCCTTTCGGACATCAGCGCTTTCGCGCATGCCGTCAAGGGACGTATAGGGTAAGTATACGTAGAAATATATTATGTACGCAATATGCCTATTATCAGGATTCGTGTTCATATAGCCGATCTAAAATCAATCGCAGGTAGACGAAGATAATTTTCTTGATGAATCCCCCAAAAGGCAAACGCCTCGGAGGGGGGGGGACATTACCGGAGAGAAATACGGGCAGCGCATTGCTGTCGGCAGGCACCAGATCAGGCCGTTACCTCGACTATAATCCCACACCCGACCGATCCGGTCGTGATTCCATCTACCCCGACCGCCATTCTTCCCGGACTTATGCCTGCCAAGCCCGACCGATCCGGTCCCCGCCCCGCCCTTCTACCCTGCTTCATTCGGACCTGCCCCGCCCCTATCCCATCCGGTCTGCACGATTCCGATTGGTCTTCACCCAACCCTCCTACCCCGACCTTATTCCAATCCGACCGAACCTGTCGGGTCCGGCTCTTCCGAACCGTTCGTATCCTATCGGTCCTGCCCTATCCTATCCTATCCTATCCTGTCCCGGGCTGTTTACACGCGGTTTCTTCCCGTGCGCCGCCCCCGGAGCCGTGTGGTGCGGGCGGACGCCGGCCGGCAAAGCCTCCGGGCCGGGCGACACGCGGCGATTCCGGCTTAATGCCCGAAACGACGGATACGCAGGCAGGAGGACGGCAGCGGACCCTCCATTTTCCGCACGGACGACGACCGTCGTCCCGCGATCCGCCCGCTGTGCCGGCGGGCGTCCGCACACCGTATGATTTTCCGCAAAACGGACATCCGCAAAACCGTATATTTTGAAAAAACGGACTATATTTCGTATATTTGTAGCAGATGTTCAAGCATATAGCACATTCGGACACCTTCATGTAATTTATGGTCCAAACGACTGAGGTTTTGTTATGACAATCGAGAAGCTGGAGGGGACTTCGCCCCGACTTTATGCGCTCGTCGCACCGTTGGTCATGCGGCGCAGTGTCCTGCGCCAGAACAACGACTACCCGTTCTGGACTTCGCGCTCGCATACGTGGTTCGTCGCGTGGGAGGGCGAGACGGTCTACGGATTCGTACCGGTGGAGTTCGCCGACAACGGGATCGCCAGAATCAACAACTACTACGTCTCGGGCGACGATCCGAAGCTGCTCGCACGGTTTCTGCGCGAAGTAGTCCAGTATTACGGACGGGACTATACGATCCGATCCGTTACGCTGATCCGCCACAAGGAGGTGTTCCGTGCCGAAGGATTCACCGCCATACGCGAGTGGAAGCAGTATGTCGCCATGCAGTACGGCAAAAACCGGCAACAACCATGAATGTCTACGAGCGGACGCAACAGCGGCTAAAAACGATCTTCGATCACTTCGACAACATCAGCATCTCCTTCTCGGGAGGCAAGGACAGCGGCGTGCTGCTCAACCTCTGCATGGACTATATCCGGCGGCACGGTCTGAAACGCCGCCTCGCGGTATTCCACATGGACTACGAAATCCAGTACCGCGACACGATCGAATACGTCGACCGGACGCTGGCCGCGAATGCCGATATTCTCGACGTCTACCGCGTCTGCGTGCCCTTCAAGGTGCGGACCTGCACCTCGATGTTCCAGCAATACTGGCGGCCGTGGGAGGAGGCCAAGCGGGAGCTGTGGGTGCGGAAGATGCCCGCGGGATGCTTCACGCGCCGCGACTTCCCGTTTTTCAAGGACGACATGTGGGACTACGAATTCCAGAACTGCTTCGCCGAGTGGCTCCATGCCCGCAGCGGTGCGGCGCGCACCTGCTGTCTGATCGGCATCCGCACGCAGGAAAGCGTCAATCGCTGGCGCACGATTTACAGCGATCGCAACTACCACCGCTTCGCGGGCAAACGATGGATACGCCAATGGGCCAGCGGCGACATCTGCAACGCCTATCCCCTATACGACTGGCTGACGACCGACATCTGGACGGCCAACGGACGGTTCGGCTGGCCCTACAACCGTCTGTACGACCTTTTCTACATGTCCGGCGTGCCGCTGGACAGCCAGCGCGTCGCCAGTCCGTTCATCTCGCAGGCCATCGCCAGCCTGCACCTCTACAAAGCCATCGACCCCGACACGTGGGGCCGCATGATCGGACGGGTCAACGGCGCGAACTTCGCCGCCCTGTACGGCCGGACGGCGGCTACGGGCTGGCAGTCGGTCAGACTGCCCGAAGGGATGACGTGGGAGCGCTACATGCGGTTCCTGCTCTCGACGCTTCCGGAGCGGACACGGCGCAACTACCTCGAAAAACTCTCGGTCAGCATCCGTTTCTGGCGCGAGAAGGGCGGGTGTCTGCCCGACGAGACCATCGCCAAACTGCAAAAGGCGGGCATCCGCATCGAGGTGGGCGACAAAAGCGCTTATCGGACGGACAAGCGCCCCGTGCGCATGGAGTATCTCGACGACATAGATCTGCCCGAGTTCAGCAGGCTGCCGACGTTCAAGCGGATCTGCATCTGCATTCTGAAAAACGACCACGCCTGCAAGTACATGGGATTCTCGCCGAACAAGAGCGAGACGCTGCGCCGGAAAAAAATCATGGAAAAATATGAGTCGTTACTGCAACCCTCCGAAAAAAGGAGCCTACCGGAGCCCTGTCTATAACGTACGGGCCGTACCGGTGGAGAAGGTCGTGGCGAACAGCTACAATCCCAACGTGGTCGCGCCGCCCGAAATGAAACTGCTGGAGCTGTCGATCTGGGAGGACGGCTACACGATGCCCTGCGTCTGCTATTACGACGCCGAAAAGGATCTCTACGAACTCGTGGACGGCTATCACCGGTACATGGTACTCAAGACCTCGAAACGCATCTACGAACGGGAGCGGGGGCTGCTGCCCGTGGCCGTGATCGAGAAGGACCTCTCGAACCGCATGGCCTCGACCATCCGCCACAACCGGGCGCGCGGCACGCACAACGTCGAACTGATGAGCGAGATCGTCGCCGAACTGACACGGGCCCATATGTCCGACCAATGGATCATGCGGCACATCGGCATGGACCGCGACGAACTGCTGCGGCTCAAGCAGATCACGGGTCTCGCGGAACTCTTCGCCGACAAGGAGTTCAGCCTCGGCGACACCGAAGAGGATGCACAGCCGGAGGGCGCAGCGGCGCAGGCCGGCGAAATGCCGTAGCGTGCGGTTCCCTCAGGGGGGGGGCAGCGCCGCACAATCCGGACAGGTGCCGGCCGGCGGCAGACGGCGTCCGCCCGGAAAGGCATCATCCCGAAACGGACGGCCGGACCGCAGCCCCGGCAGAACGCCCCGCCGCATGCGGCTTTCCGCACCGAGGCGGCACGTGCAGGGAGTTTTTGCTTCGGGCGCCTTTCACACGAGCTCCGCACGGAAATATACGAACGTCCCGCGTCCGGAATCTACCGGAAAGGGGCTCACCCGTTCCGAACCGCATTTTCACAGGGATTGCGGAGGCCGCAACGATCTCGTCGTCTTCCCCCCCCCTTCGGCGACGGATGCCGATCGGGAGCGATCCCGGCAGAAAGCACGGCAGAACGCTGTCGCAACGGATCGCAGAGGGCCGCGACAAGTTATCGGAGCTCCGGCACGATCCGCAGGCAGGCGAACGCTGCGGAGCCCCCCCCTCGGAACCGAGGCGCCCCGCGGGGGGGGGCGCCGGACCGCCGTCTAAGCCTTACCGTCTTTTTCGGACGGCTGCACGAAGTGCCACGGAAGGCCCTCGACCGCCGTCCAGTCGATTTTCCCGGATTCGAGCAATCCGCTGACGACGACGTCGCGTGCATCGGGCCGCTGGTAGGGGTAGAGCCCGAACACCGGCAAGACGGACGCGAAATGCTCCATGATCTCGGATTGGATCGACTCGTAACGCGGCCAGTCCTTGTTGGACGAGAAACAGTAGACCTGCATCGGCAGACCGTTCTCCGTCGGCGCCAGCGTGCGCACCATCGACAGCAGGTCGGTGTTGACGAAAGGGTGCCGGTTCAGATACATCGCCATGTAGGCTCTGAAAAGGCCGGCGTTCGTGTCGATCGTTCCGTCCACGAGACCGGCGGGATTTTCCGTGTTGGCGACATGCCCTTCGGCCGCCTGCTTCTGTTTCTCGGTGATGAACTTCGACAGATCGGGATCGAAAGTCTTCATCTTCTCCAGAAATTCGGGCGTGCAGGGTTCGATGCAGTCGAGCTTCAGCGCGAACTCCCGCATGATGCGGCGACCGCCCGAATCGCTCATCCCGCGCCAGTTGATAACCGATCCGGAGACCAGCGCGTAGGAGGGTACGGAGACGATCGTGTTGTCGAAATTCTGGACTTTGACGATCGTCAGCGTAATGTCCGTTACGATGCCGTTCACATTGTTGTCCGTCATCTCTATCCAGTCGCCGAGCCGCACCAGATCGTTCTGCGAGATCAGCACGCCGGCGACGAGTCCGAGGATGGCATCCCGGAACACGAGCAGCAGGATGGCCGCGAACGCACCCAGCCCCGTAATCAGGTTGAACGGAGATTTCCCGACCAGAATCGAAACGATGACCACGATGATGACGAAGGTGAAAATCACCTGAAAAATCTGGATAAACCCCTTCATCGGGCGGTTTTGCAGCTCCTCTTTGCTGCGGAGCGCGTCGCCGACCGTATTCAGAATGGCATTGAGCGAGAAGATCAGCACAACGAAAAAATAGATCCATGTCGATTTTTCACCGATGACATACCATCCGGACTTATGATCGAAGGCGAACGGCAGAAGCGCCGAGATGATAAGCGGCGGTATCAGAGCCGTCAGATTGCGGACGACGCGGTATTGCACGAGCGAACGGAGCACCGGGACCTCCTTGTGCTTCAGGATCCGTCTAATCACGTGCACCGTGATGGAATGGACGATCGCGGCGAGGATGAAAGCGATGGCGACGATAAGGATCAGAAACAGGATTTCATCCAGCTCGTCGAGCATGTCGCGGGGTATGCCGATCCACGAAAGGAATCTTTTTATCCACTCCAACAGAGTGAGGGCTATTACGTTTTTATCCATATGACCGGTCGTGTTGACGATAGACGGCGACTGAAAAAAGCCGTCGTCTCCACCGGACAAAAACCGTTCCCGCAGGCTGCGGTACTCCACCCTGCGTCGGTTCGGCACACGAAAAGAGCAGAAATAGCGCATGGCGCATTTGATTTCCCGATTCTTTCGTCTAACTTTGTAAGCGGACGCGCAGCGCCGCAAGAAGCGGCGGGAGCCGCAACGGATCCCTTCCGGCGCGGCATATCGGCCCGCCGGATACGGACGCGGAATCCAGCGCTCACGGATTGTCGACAACACGAAAAACAGATGGCAGACGACTATTTGGGACGAAAGATGGAAGAGTACAGGGCCCGTTCGGCCGCGGCCCCGCCGCACCGCCGCAAACCTTCGGCGGCACTGGACAGCCTGTTGCAGAAAAATCGCAGCCACAGGGGCTACGACACGGGCTTCGCCGTGCGCGAAGACCAGTTGCGCACGATCATCAGCGTGAATGCGAAGATCCCGTCGGCCCGCAACCAACAGGTCTTGCGTTTCCGGCCGGTACTGGCGGACGAAGCGCACAAGGTGCTGCCCCACATCCGTCTCGGTGCGGCTCTGCCGCAGCTGCACCTGCCTGCGCCGGACAGCGCGCCGAATGCCTTTATCGTCGTCTGCTCGACGATCGGCGAAAACCGCTATGTGGATATGGATACGGGCATCTCGGCGCAAAGCATGCTGCTCAAGGCCGCCGAAATCGGCCTGAACGGCATCTGCATCGGTGCGTTCGACAAAAAACGCATCGCCGAAGCGCTCGGTCTGGAGCTCGAACCGATCTTGGTGCTGGCGATCGGCAAAGGGATCGAAAAGATCGAAACGGTGCCGATCGAAGCGGGCGAAAGCACCGTTTATTACCGTCGGGACGGAGTGCATTACGTCCCCAAGATCCGACCGGAAGATTTGACGATCCCGAAGAGCAGGACGGCGGATTCCCGTCCCGAACCCCTGGAATAGCTGCGCAAGGGGGACGGCGGCCATCCCGTCCGCACGAATCCTGCGGAGCAGGCGGTCGGCCGCTTCTTCGTCCGTGCAGAGCCGCTGCCGTCCGCCGGGACCGCGGGTGTCCGGTACGGCGGCAAGAGGGAGGGGGCAGATGCCTCCGAACGCAGCCTATGATAAACGTCCGTTCGACTTCGGAACCCGGAATCCGGCGGCCGATACGGCATTGGAAAGGGCTGCGGAGCCGTTCGCGGCCAAGTTTCGGGGAGCGTTCCGCACACGAGCCGCACGGTCATATCATACCCTTCCTTTCCGAGCCGTCCGGCCGTCATTCGGCGCCGCATACGGGATGCGATTCGGGCGGCAGGAACACGGATCCGCCGCCGGGAGGCATCGCCCGGATTCGGCACGGGGGCTCCGACCGCAGCGGCTCGCCGACCGGATGCCATGCGCCGCAATGCTTCATTCCGTGTCCGTTCACGCGATCCGTGCGCCCCGTCTCCTCGCATCTTGCTGATTTGTACGCTTTAGCGCATGCGCCTCCCGCCACGGTCCGAAAAAGCGATGCAACATACGGACGGATAAATGACGTTTCACTGAAACGCAACGTGTCTTTAGGGCGGCTTTCGATGCAATCTGCGGTTGGGCATCGTATCATATTGCATTCGGACCGCATCATATCTATCTCATACACAATATACTTTACCACACACCCGGCCGTTTCCCGCCACAGAACGGACGCTATGAGCCATCGTTGCATCCTCCGTTTTATTTTATACATTTGCATATCGGTACCAACCGGTACGTACTGCCTGAGGTTCTTTCTAATCGTTGGATTCGATGATACGGAAAAACCCTCGCAATTCCCGACGGTTCTTTTCCGTCCGGGAATTTTTTTGATGCGCACACACCGAATCCGCCGGTCCCGAAGCCCTTCGCTGCGGCGGGAACAACGGCCGAACTAAAAAAGCAGTGGTATGGAACAGAATTTCGATTTTTACCGCAACTATTTCGTCGGCAAGTTCTACGAACTGACGACAGACATAGCCGTCTCGCACGAAAAAGCCGACGAGAGAGCCTCGCAGGCCGCTGCGATTTATCTGGCTCTGCTCAAAGCCGGGCACCTCCCGGCCTACTCTCTGGAACGCACCTTGTGCGTACTGCAAAACGTTTGAACACTGAACACATCAACACACAACCCAAAGGAATAATATGGACGCAACTAAAATCGCCTGTCGTACGGAAACCGTCAATTTGCTCAATGCCGAACTGGTCGAGTTGTTCAGAGCCCGCGAAAGAGCGGAATGCGAACCCGCACTCCTGAAGGGAATCGTCAACATATCCGCCGACGCCGACCGACTGTCGGATTTGATCGAAGTTACCGAGCTGCTCCACGACTATTGCGAAGAGAGCGGCACAGAACTCTCCGTGCAGGACATCCAATACCGCCTGATTCAGGCGATGCACGAGCTGGAGAACGACTCCGTGCCTCCGACAACGGCCTACGAGAGGGCCATGGAGGTACTATTTCACGGCATCGAAGAACGTCTGCTCTGCAAAATCTCCTGATTCGGGCAGAAGCCCCGCGCAAGCGGCCCCCCGGTACGCCACCCCTGCCGCCGGCATTCCGCCTCTGCGGGGAGGGTTTCGGAAGGGGCGGGATTCGTTTCGGGAAGAGGTGTTGTCCGCCCTCGCCGTGGATAGCGTATTCTGGTCTCTGCGAACAAACGGCGGCACTGTCCCGGCCGTTGCACCTTCCGCGGGAGCATTTGCAGATTCCCCGCCGGATACCCGCAGCTGCCGGTCGTATGGCTTCCGCCTATGACCGGACGCCCCCCCCCGACCGTTCCCCGGGAAGCTGCCGGGCGGATGCCGTTCCACCCGTACCGGCCCGAACCGACGGACCGGTTGCCTCGTACCGGTCCATCCGGACCGGCTTTCGGCATTCCGTCATTCGCCGGATTCCCGGTGCGGGCTGCGTCCGGAGGCAAGTGTCGCCGAATTCCCCGGTGCGGACGGCCTCCGGCGGCAGGTGTCGCCGGATACCCGATCCGGAGTCTTCCCGCTCGTCGCCCTGCATACGACCCGAAAAAAACAGGACCGCCCCTTTCGACGATCCTGTTGCGGCATCCCTTCCGATGCCGCCCGAACATTTGTCTCGAAGATGCTCCCTCATGATCCGGGGCATTCCGTTCTCTACTGTGGCCGCAACGGCATACGCATCCGGCTCATCCGCGTCATGCTGCCGCCGCACAGCGACATACGACGTTCGACAAACCGCCTGAGCCCGGCCGTCTCAGCGGTCCTGCGCCGTCCGGCAGATTCCGGCTCCCCTGCTCCCGTCGTCCGCTGCGGCGGCACAAACCCGCCGGCGTCAAACGGCGGCCTGTCCGATCTCCCGCCCTTGCAGGAACACGCGCCGGACAAGGGGCGTCGTATAGGCATAGGGCAGGAACGCCACCGACGGAATCGGATCGGTGAGGAAGAAATTGGCGACCTTGCCGACCGTGATCGAACCGTAGTCGCCGCTCACGCCCATGGCGTAAGCGCTGTTGAGCGTCGCGGCGTTGATCGCTTCGGCAGGCGTCATTCGCATGCGGATCGAGGCGAGCGAGACCACCATCTTCATGTTGCCCGACGGCGACGACCCCGGGTTGTAGTCCGATGCCAGCGCTACGCCCAGTCCGGCGGCGATCATCTCGCGGGCGGGCGGATAGCTCATACCGAGGAAAAAGGCGGCCCCCGGCAGCAGCGTCGGCATGGTGCGCGTACCGCGCAGCGCAGCGATCGCCGCGGCATCCATCCGTTCGAGGTGGTCCACCGACAGCGCACCGTGCTCAACGCCGACCTGCACGCCGCCCGAAACGGCCAGTTCGTTGGCGTGGATCTTCGGTACGAGCCCGTGCTCGGCTCCCGCCCGCATGATCCGAGCGGTCTCTTCGACCGTAAAGAACCCTTCGTCGCAGAAGACGTCGACGAACTCGGCCAATCCCTCGCGGGCTACGGCCGGAATCATCTCGCGGCAGACCAGATCGACATACTCCGACTGACGGCCGATGTAGTCGCGGGCCACGGCGTGCGCCCCGAGGAAGGTGGCGCGCACAGCGATGGGCGAGGTCTCGCGGATACGGCGGATCACGCGCAGCATCTTCAGTTCGTCTGCGGTCGCGAGGCCGTAGCCGCTCTTGATCTCGACGCACCCCGTACCCATGCGGATGATTTCGCGGATGCGCTCCATGGCCTGCTCGTACAACTCGTCCTCCGAGGCGGCGCGGAGCCGGTCGGCGGAGTTGAGAATGCCGCCGCCCCGGCGGGCGATCTCCTCGTAGCTCAGGCCGTTGATCTTGTCCAGAAACTCCTGTTCGCGGCTGCCGGCATAGACCAGATGGGTGTGCGAATCGCAGAACGACGGGAAGAGCGTCCCTCCCTCGGCATCCACCGTTTCGTCGGCCTCGATCGGTCCGAGCTCCGACATCGGTCCGAAGGCCGCGATGCGCCCCTCTTCGGCCAGCAGCCATGCGTCGGTCAGTTCGGGCAGCTCGGCCATCCCGGCACCGCAGACGCGCTCGACGCCTGCGGGACGGATGCCGACGATCCGGGCGATATTCTTTACCAGCAGCCTCATAACGAACGAAGGAACCGGATCGAGGATTCGATATGGGGATACATCACCTCGTCGTTCTCGATGAAGGGCACCTGCTTGCGGTAGGCGGCGTGGAGCGCCTCGATGGCGGGCGACGAACGGAGCGGACGGCGGAATTCGAGCGCCTGAGCCGCGTTGAAGAGCTCGATGGCCAACACGCGCTCCGTGTTGAGCACGACGCGCCAGAGTTTCGTCGCGGCGTTCGAGCCCATGCTCACATGGTCCTCCTGCCCCTGCGACGAGGGGATCGAATCCGCCGAAGCGGGCCAGCAGAGCCCCTTGTTCTGGCTGACGATCGAAGCGGCGGCGTACTGCGGAATCATGAAGCCGCTGTTCAGGCCCGGATTCTTCACGAGGAAGTTGGGCAGTTCGCGCGCGCCCGAAATCAGCTTATAGGTGCGGCGCTCGGAGATGTTGCCCAGCTCGGCCACGGCGATCGCCAGAAAATCCATCGCCAGCGCGATCGGCTGGCCGTGGAAGTTGCCGGCCGAAACCACGACATCCTCGTCGGGGAAGACCGTCGGGTTGTCGGTCGCAGCGTTGATTTCGGTCGTCAGCACGCTCTCGACATAGGCGATCGTATCCTTCGACGCGCCGTGCACCTGCGGGATGCAGCGGAACGAATAGGGATCCTGCACATGCGTCTTGGGCCGGGCGATCAGTTCGCTGCCCTCCAGCAGACGGCGGAACGCACGGGCCGTCTCCAGCTGGCCCTTGTGGGCGCGGATCAGGTGCACGTTGTCGGCGAAAGGTTCGATACGGCCGTCGAAAGCGTCGAGCGACATAGCACCCACCATGTCGGCCTGTGCGCTCAGGTGCTTGGCCTTGATGAGCGACCACACGCCGAACGAAGCCATGAACTGCGTACCGTTCAACAGGGCCAACCCCTCCTTCGATTGCAGGCGGATCGGCTCCCAGCCCAGCTCTTCGAGCACCTCGGCGGCGGGACGCACGGCACCCCCGTACTCCACCTCGCCCAGACCGAGCAGCGGCAGGGTCATGTGCGCGAGCGGCGCGAGGTCGCCCGAAGCGCCCAGCGATCCCTGCTGGTAAACCACGGGGAGTATGTCGTTGTTGAAGAAATCGAGGAGACGTTCGACCGTAGCGACCTGCGCTCCCGAATAGCCGTACGAGAGCGACTGCGCCTTCAGGAAGAGCATCAGCTTCACGATCTGCGCAGGTACGCGTTCGCCCGTGCCGCACGCATGCGACATGACGAGGTTTTGCTGGAGCCGAGCCAGCTCGTCGCGGCCCACGGAGACGTTGCACAGCGAACCGAAGCCCGTCGTAACGCCGTAGATCGGCCGGTCGGTGTCCTGCGCCTTGCGGTCGAGGTAGTCGCGGCACTTTTGGATGCGTGCGCGGGCATCGTCGCTGAGTGCGAGTTTGTAGTTTTTGGTGAGGATCTCCTCCACGCGCTCCACCGAAAGGTGGTCGGCGCTGATGTGATGAATCATCGGTTTATTCGAATTTAAGGTTTTTCAAATCGGTTGTTTTCGTATCGTTTCATTCCGCCCTCCGTCGGAAGCGGAGAGCGATGATCCTCCGGAACCGGCCCTCCTTCAGGAGTTCGGATCATTCGCTTTCGTGCAATCCCGCTCCCGCCCCGGCACAGCCCGAACCAGCGTACGGCCCGACAAAACGGCTGAACTGCTTTCTTCCATTTTCCGCCTCGGCGCAATCCGCCCCAGAATTTGGCCCGCCATTCGGCCCGACGAAACGTCCTTCGGCTTCCCGCCGCGGCAAAGTCCGGACCGGCGTGCGGCACTCTCCCTTGCTCATCAATAGGGTCGGATCGCTTTCTTCCATTTCCCATCTCGGCACAGCTCGAACTCTCGTTCGGCTTTGCCCTCGGCTTGTCGAAACGGTCCGATTTGCCGGCTCCGCTTCACACGCCCCTGCTCGGCCGTCGGGACCGGAACCGCATTTCGAACGGGCCCGACGCGCTAACGTCCTCCCGTACCCGCGCTTCGGCCGCAATCATGCGCAATCCCTTTCCGGCGCGGCGCAACGAAGAAGAGGCAGCGATCCGCCGACCTTCGGGAACCGGCTTTCCGCATCCGCACCGCTCTGCTTCCGCACGGAATCCGACCGACAACTATGCGCGCCCCTTTTCCGGCCAGCAAAGCAGGAAGTGGCAGCAATCCGGCCCGGAGTTCGGAGCGATGAAACCCGTTCCGTCCATCGGTGCTCCGTGCAGAGTGAACGGCCGGAGCATTCGACCGCTCCCGCCGAACCGGGTGCGAACCGAGCCGGCGCCCGCATATTGCCGAAGCAGGGAGACGGCTGCGAAAAACATCCGGAAGAGTCGAAAAGACGGCAGCAAACAGGATCGGCCTCTCCGAAACGGCCGATAGGGTCAGTCCGCCGGTCGGGATCGGGAGAACCCGACCGACCGGGCCTCCGCCCCTCACGGTCGGCCGGAGCCCTGCGCATTTACTCCTCCAACGCCTTGCGGATCAGAGCTTCGTCGGCGAAGTTGGGCAGCGTAACCCGCAGTCCGGGCGTACGCTCCATTTCGCGCTTGATCGCCGACACGGCACCCTCGTTGCGGGCCCAGCTGCGGCGGGCGATGCCGTTGTTCACGTCCCAGAGCAGCATCTCGCGGATGTGGCGCGCCGAATCGTCCGATCCGTCGATCACCATGCCGAAGCCGCCGTTGATCACCTCGCCCCAGCCGACGCCGCCGCCGTTGTGGATCGAAACCCACGTCGCGCCGCGGAACGCATCGCCGATGACGTTCTGCACGGCCATGTCGGCCGTGCGGTTCGAACCGTCGTAGATGTTCGACGTCTCGCGGTAGGGCGAGTCGGTGCCCGACACGTCGTGGTGGTCGCGGCCCAGCACGACGGGACCCGACAGACGGCCGTCGCGGATGGCCTCGTTGAAGGCCAGCGCAATCTTCGTGCGGCCTTCGGAATCGGCGTAGAGGATGCGCGCCTGCGAGCCCACGACGAGTTTGTTCTTGCCGGCTTCGCGGATCCAGTGGATGTTGTCGTCGAGCTGTCCGCAGATCTCCGCGGGCGCCGTGCGGCGGATCTCCTCCAGCACCTCGGCGGCCAGACGGTCCGTGAGTTCCAGATCCTCGGGCTTGCCCGAAGCGCAGACCCAGCGGAAGGGGCCGAAGCCGTAGTCGAAGAACATCGGGCCCATGATATCCTGCACGTAGGAAGGATAGCGGAAACGCCCCCTCTCGCCCATCACCTCGGCGCCGGCACGCGACGCCTCCAAGAGGAAGGCGTTGCCGTAGTCGAAGAAGTACATCCCCCCGGCAGCCAGCTTGTTGATCGCCTTGACCTGACGGCGCAGCGACTCCTGCACGCACTCCTTGAAGCGGGCGGGCTCCTCGGCCATCATCTTGTTCGAAGCCTCGTAGCTCAGGCCCACGGGGTAGTAACCGCCGGCCCACGGGTTGTGGAGCGACGTCTGGTCCGAGCCCAGATCGACACGGATGTTCTCTGCGGCAAGGCGCTCCCAGAGGTCCACCACATTGCCCACGTAGGCCAGCGAGACGACCTCCTTCGCCTCCACGGCCTTGCGGATGCGCGGGATCAGTTCGTCGAGCGACTCGTGCAGTTCGTCGACCCAGCCCTGATCGTAGCGTTTGCGCGCGGCCTTGGGGTTGATCTCTGCCGTAACGCTCACCACGCCCGAAATATTGCCTGCCTTGGGCTGTGCGCCCGACATGCCGCCCAGACCCGACGTTACGAACAACATGCCGCGGGCGTCGGTCCGGCCCGGCCCGAAACGCTTGCGGGCGGCGTTCATCACCGTGATGGTCGTGCCGTGCACGATGCCTTGCGGACCTATATACATATAGGATCCCGCCGTCATCTGGCCGTACTGCGACACGCCGAGCGCATTGAAACGCTCCCAGTCGTCGGGTTTCGAATAGTTGGGGATCACCATGCCGTTCGTAACGATCACGCGCGGAGCATCCCGGTGCGACGGAAACAGTCCGAGCGGATGGCCCGAGTACATCACGAGCGTCTGTTCGTCGGTCATCTCCGAGAGGTATTTCATCGTGAGGCGGTACTGCGCCCAGTTCTGGAACACGGCGCCGTTGCCTCCGTAGGTGATCAGCTCGTGCGGATGCTGGGCCACGGCCTTGTCCAGATTGTTCTGGATCATCAGCATGATGGCCGCCGCCTGACGCGACTTGTGGGGGTACTCCTCCACCGGACGCGCGTGCATCTCGTAATCGGGACGCAGGCGGTACATGTAGATGCGGCCGTACTTGCGCAGCTCCTCCGCAAATTCGCGCGCCAGCACGGCGTGGTGCTTCGCGGGGAAGTAGCGCAGGGCGTTTTTGATCGCCAGCACGCGCTCCTCGGGCGTCAGGATCTCCTTGCGGCGCGGCGCATGGTTGATCTGCTTGTCATAGGGCTTCGCGGCAGGCAGCACATCGGGAATGCCCGCGCGGATATCGTCTTGAAACTCTTGCAGTGTCATAGGCTATTTGATTTTGTTTTCCACGATTTCCAGCACCTCGCGCTCCATGCGCTCGGCATCGGCGGCCAGCGCCACGGCGTCGGCCACCAGCTTGTCGGCCGCGGCGCGGTCCTTGAGACCCGCGGCGTTGATCTTCACGTTGAGGCAGGCGCCCAGCACGGCGCTGCGGGCCGCCAGCGCACCCACGCCCGCGTCGGAGACGGAGTTGGGGTTGCCGATTTCGGCCATCGCCTTCACGACTTCGAAAGTCCTGAATGCGGTCTGCATCGTGCGCAGCGGAACCTGCGTGGCATAGAGTGTGGCGGCTTCGAGTGCGGCAGCACGGGCGGCCTTCTCCTCGTCGGTCGACTTGGGCATCGAGAAGACGGCCATGATGCGGTTGAAAGCCTCCGTGTCTTCGTCCACCAGATGTAGCAGTTCGCGCATCAGCGCATGGCCCTTGTCGGCCCAATCGGAGAACTCCTCCCAACGGGCGTCCCAGCCGGCCTTGTGCGACGAGAGGTTGGCGACCATCGTGCCCAGCGCAGCGGCCAGCGCACCCATGTAGGCCGAGATCGAACCGCCGCCCGGGGCCGGCGACTCGCTCGCGGTCTCCTCGGCGAAACCGTCGCACGTGAGATCGACGAGTTTCCGGGTTCCCTTGCCGGTTTCGAGCAGGTACTCGATCACCTTCTCCTCGGGGTCGAAGGGCTTGAGGTCGGCCAGCCCCATCGACTTCACGGCGATCTTGATGATCTCCGCCTCCGAAAGGCCCGTCGAGCGCTGCTGTTTCTTCAGGAAATATTTGCCCGCCTCGACGAGCGCGCGCTTGGGGATCAGACCGACGATCTCGGTGCCCGTAACGCGCAGGCCGCGGGCGCCGGCCGCACGGCACACCTCGTCGAACGCCACGTGCAACGGCGTAACGGAGATGTTCGTGATGTTCATCGACACCTGTGCGATGCCGTATTCCTCGATGAACCAGCCGATCGCCTTGGTCGCCTTGAGCGTCCCGGGCTGCATGATCGTCTTGCCGTTCTCGTCCTTGAGGGGTTTGCCCACGGGCGAACCGCCCTCGCGCACGGGGCGGCCCTTCTCGCGCACGTCGAACGCGACGGCATTGGCGCGGCGCGTGGAGGTGGTATTGAGGTTGAAGTTCACGGCGATCAGGAAGTCGCGCGCACCCACGGCCGTGGCGCCCGTGCGGGCGATCCCCTCGTCGAACGGACGGGCGCCGAAATCGGGCGCCTCCTCCTTGCGGGTCATGCGCTCGGGCAGCGCCTCGTACTCGCCCCGGCGGCACACGGCGAGGTTGCGGCGCTCGGGCGTGAAGGCGGCGGCTTCGTAGTTGTAGGTCGGAATGCGCAGCTCCTCGGCGATGCGCTTGGCCAGCGCCCGGGCCAGCTCGGCGCACTCTTCGAGCGTGATGCCCGCGATGGGGATCAGCGGCAGCACGTCCGTGGCGCCCATACGGGGATGCGCGCCGTGGTGCTTCGACATGTCGATCAGTTCGGCGGCCTTCTTCACCCCTTCGAAGGCGGCCTCGACGACCGCCTCGGGCTCGCCGACGAAAGTTACGACCGTACGGTTGGTCGCCTCGCCCGGGTCGACGTCGAGCAGTTTGACGCCCTCGACGGCTTCGATCGCCGACGTGATCTGCCGGATGATGTTCTTGTCGCGGCCCTCGCTGAAATTGGGCACGCATTCTACGATACGTTTTTCCATATATTTTCGGTTGGATTTAAGTTCTGACTTCAAAAGTAACAAATTTTCAGGAATCGGACACCAAATATGTAACGAAAAAATCGCATTCCGGTTAAGAAATATCACCGGCCCGCGCAAAAAGGGCCCGCGGCATTTGCCGCAGGCCCCCGTTCGTCGCAGCCGGAAAGGAGCGCTACCTGCCGAGCGTAATCACCACGCCGCCCGTCAGCCAGCGGCCCGGCAACTCCAGACCGCCGAAATCGAAATACTCCGCATCGGTGAGATTGGTCGCATCGACATAGAGCTTGCAACATCCTTTTTCCCAAGCGATACGGGCATCCAACAGAAAGTACGGCTCGAAGTCGCGCATCTCGGTCTTCATCGCTCCCGTCTCGTCCAAACTCAGCGATCCGTCGGGATTGCGCAGGTAGGCCGTATAAGCTCCGTTGCGGTCGTAGAACGTGCCCGTGAGCGAAAGCGTGAAGCGGCGCAGGAAACACACCTCCAGTGCGGCCGAGAGCTTATGCTTCATGTAGTCCATCGCGCTCGACGTGATGACCTCTCCGCGGCGGTCGGTCGAAAGCCAGCCGTAAGAGAGGGTCGCACGGCGCAGGAAACCTCTGCCGGAGGTATATCCGCCCGTGGCCTCGGCGCCGAACGTATCGAGACTGCTCGTCTGCTCGGAATGCCACTTGTCGCCCAGATCGGGACGCCACACCCAGTCGATGATGTTGCGGCCGTCGCGGTAGAAAAGATTCGCCGAGATGCTCCAGCGCCCCTTCCGATAATCGGCTCCTACGCGATATGACACAGCATGTTCCGGACCCAGATCGAGATTGTTGAGCTGGGCCGGAGAGGTGTAGTAGAGGTCGGTGAAGGTCGGCAGACGCATCGACTGCGAGACGCCCGCATCCAGACGCAGCCCCGCCGCGGGCGCGAACCCGCCCGAGAGGCTCCAGAGCGCCGCCGTGCCGTAGGGCGAGAAACTCACGCCCGCCGAACCCGAGAGATCGAAACGCCGCCAGCGTTTCGTGTGCCGGAGCCAGAGGTTGCCCACACGGCGTGCATCGGCGTGGGTGTACTCGCCGTACGGTTCGGCAAGCGGAAGGCCCAGATTGGTGCTGAAAATGTGGTTGTAGGTGTAGTCGCCGCCCAGCGAAGTCTCGCCCCACCGCCAGCCGTAGTCGGCCCACAGCTCCGCACCGGCATTGTCCGTATTGTGGCGGTTCATCGGCGTGCCGCGCGTCCAGTCGTAGCGGTCGAAGTTCTTGCGGTAACTTGCGGTGGCATTCAGGGTAACGTCGCCCAACCGCTTCACCCACCGAACGGAAGCGAGCGCCGTGCGGGTCTGCTCGTACTGATCGGGATTGTAGGCGGCATAGAACCCGTTGGAGCCGAACGAACGGCTCTGCCAACCCGCCTGCACGTCGAAGAAACCGGCCCGTCCGGAGTCGTAGTTCATCCGCAGAAACCCGTTCCAGTTGTCGAAGTCGGTGTTGTGGATATACCCGTCGCTGCGGCGGTAGGAACCGGCTGCGAAGAGCGTGAACCGGCCGGCGGTCAGGGCGCCCGAAAGGTTGCCGTAGGCATAGCCGTATGCGCCGCCGGCCCCTTCGAAACGCAGATAGGTGGGCCGGAGCGGTGCGGTGCGGATATTCACGGCGCCCGCGAAGGCGCCGACGCCCGTTACCCCGTCGATGAGTTCGATACCCGACACGCAGTCGAGATCGACGGGCAGCGCGTGGGACTGGTGCCCCGTGCGCGCATCGGTAAAGTTGATGCCGTTGAGCAGGATCATCGTCTGATCGAAGGAGCCTCCCCGTATCGAGATGTCGGCCTGCACCCCCTTGCCGCCCCGCTCTCGGACGTCGACTTCGGGCGCAAGGCGCAGGGCGGACTCCAAGGTTTGAAGCGGCCCCGCACCCCCGGCCTTCCGGTCGAAGAGCGTGGCAGGCGGCACGACGCTGCGCGTGGGCGAGGACAAATTGCCCGTGATCCCCACCTCGTCGATCTGCAAGATCTTGCAGATTTCGAGCGAGTCGGAGACTTGCACCCGCGCGGCGGCCGCCGCCGGCAAGAGGATCGACATCGTAACGGAGAGCACCCCGATCGTTACAGGGCGGTGGAGGCTCGCAAAGGCTGCCCAGCCCGTGCGGGTCCAACGCCTGAAGCAGGGAATACGCTTCGTTTGGATCTCTTTCATCTTGTTCGTTTTTTTAATCGGATCAGTTAATAAAAAAACGGCCTGCCGAGCGCTCCGGCTGCGCAGCGCTCGGCGGACCGAGGATTTTCCGTCTGTCGGAGGCCGCATCAGGCGAACAGGGCCTCCACCTTGGCCACGACATCCTCCACGTCGGGTTCCAGCGGGAAGATGTGGCTCGGTTTCAGGTACCAGAGCTCCTTGCCCTCCTTGAAGTGCTCTTCGCCGCCGCCCGTGATGTTGAGCATCACCACGGCATCCTTGGCGATGCGGCCGGCCTCCACGCATTTGACGAGCGACGCCAGCGCCACGCCGGCGGCCGAATAAATATCCACGCCCTCCAGCTCCCGGAACAGGGCGCGCGCCTTGCGCGCCTGCGCATTCGTGCAGACCATCACGTCGCCGCCCGTAGCCTTCAGCGCGTCGTAGAGGCCGCCGGCGATGCCGTAAGGCGGACGGCGGTTCGAGAGCACCTTGGCGTCGATGATCTCGGCGTTGCGGCGCATCTTGTCCTCGTCGGCCGCGAGCATTTCGCGCGAATCGACCCGCCATGCGTCGTACATCGGCACGAAGGGGGCGTTCTGCGAGACGATCAGCTTCATCAGATTCGGGCCGTAACGTCCGTCTTCGATGAGCCGCAGGTTGGCCTCCCACGCCGCGATGGCGCCCGTGCCGCTGCCGACGGCCTGAAAATAGTAGTCGGGGATGCGGCCGATGGTCGTAACGGCCGAGAGCACGGTGGTCGCCATGCCGTCGCGGCGGGCGATGTTCTTGGCGCCGCCCTCGGCATAGAAGTTATCGCCCTTGAGCGCGAGGTCGCTCAGGCGGATGGCGTCGAAATAGTCGCCTCCGTATTCGCAGCAGATCAGTTTCACGCAGGGATTCAGCGGCTCCTCGAACCAGAGGGCCTGAAGGTTCTCGGCGGGCACCGCCAGCAGCAGCTTGATGCCGTTGTCGGAGCAGACCTTGGCGAAAGCGCGGGCCGTATTGCCGGCCGAAGCCACCACCAGCACCCGTTTCTCGTCCTTCGCCGCGCGGGCGCACACCGAGAAAGCTTCGGTCTCCTTGAACGAACAGGTGGTCATTCGGGCGCCGATAGCCGGGTAGTAGCCGTTGAAGGTGATGTAGAGATTCTCCAGTCCGAGGTGCTTGGCGAGCCCCTTGCTCTTATAGGTTACGGGAGCGGACGAGCCTTCCAGCATGCGGTTGACGGGGAGCCAGTCGGCGTATTTGTAGAGCCCGAGCTCGGACGAGCGGACTTCGAGCCGTCTTGCGGCGTAACGGGCCCGAACGAGCGAGGGGGTCTTGCAGGAGCGGTCCTCCATCATCCAGCCTTCGTCTTCGAACGTGCGGCCCGTGGCAACGCATTCGAGCGTATAGGAAGTGGGTGTAAAATCTTTCATTTATAAGCGGTTTGTAAGTTTTATCCGAATCAGGACATCCGGTCGCGGAAATCCTCGTAACCGAATTCGCGGACGATCTCTACCCGGCCGTCGCGCTGCGCGATGGCGATCGCGGGATGGGCCACGCCGTTGAACATCGTGGTCTTGACCATCGTATAATGGATCATGTCCTCGAACACGATCCGGTCGCCGACCCGCAGGCTGCGGTCGAAAGCCCAGTCGCCCGCATAGTCGCCCGCCAGACAGCTGTTGCCCCCCATGCGCCAGCGCATCTCCCCCGCGGCGGGCTCGTGTGCGCCGACGATCGCCGGTTTGTAGGGCATTTCGAGACAGTCGGGCATGTGGCAGGCGAACGACACGTCGAGCATCGCCGTGCGTATGCCGCCGTTCTCGACGATGTCTTCGACCGTCGAGACCAAAAAACCCGTACGCCACGTGAAGGCGCTGCCCGGTTCGAGAATGAGGCGCAGACGGGGATGCCGCGCCTTGAACCCGCGGAGAATGCGGATCAGTTCGTCGCAGTCGTAATCGGCATGGGTCATCAGATGGCCGCCGCCCATGTTGAGCCACGCGATGCGATCGAGAAAACGGCCGAAATGCCGCTCGACCGCTTCCAGCGCCAGATGCAGATGATGCGGACGCGACTCGCAGAGCACGTGGAAATGAAGCCCTTCGACACCCGCCGGCAGCTCCCGGAGTTCGCCGGCGGCGATGCCGAGGCGCGAACCGGGCACGCAAGGATTGTAGAGGTCCGTCTCGACGGGCGAATACTGCGGATTGATCCGCAGTCCGCACGAGATGCCGCGCAGAAGCGCCATCGGTCCGAAACGCTCGAACTGCGCCACGGAGTTGAACGTAATGTGGTCGCTGCACCGAAGGATCTCCCCGATGTCGCGGTCGGTGTAGACCGGAGCATAGGTGTGGGCCGGACGGCCGTATTCCTCGAATACGAGCCGTGCTTCGGCTGCGGAACTGGCCGTGGCGCCGTCGGAATGGCGGGCCAGCTCGGGGAAAATACGCCACATCGCGCATGCCTTGAGCGCTACGATGATCTCGGCGCCGGTCGCCGCCCTCACGCTGTCGATCTTCGCCAGATTCGCGTCCAGCAACGTCTCGTCGAGAACGAAACACGGCGAAGGCAGTTTTTGAAAATCAACCATCTATCGGGTCCTTGTCGTTTAGAAACGACACAAAAATATGAAATTGATCCGATCGGGCGCATCTTGCGGGCCGGATATTTGCGGAAAATACGTATTTATACTTAACGGGCAGGGGCTCTCCGTCTCTCCGTCTCTCCGCCCATCCGCCCGCTTGCGGCAAGGCACCCCATCCCCTTCGTCCACAGCCGCGATGCGACGGGTCCGCCCGATTCGCAGCCGGGCCCCATCGTCGGACGGCAGACACGCGAAGGTCCGCAGCGGAACCGCCCTCAGAAGACGACGGTTCACGACGAATCAGTCAAGGGATAGGCACCCGAGGGCAAAGCGGCGCCTCCGGCGAGGGATTCGAGCCGCGAACGGCATCCGGCGGAACCGCACGACGCTGCGGCCCCGTCCGACGGATCGGACGGGACTCCGATTCCTGCAACGGCGCGATCAACCGATTTCCACCCGGTCCATGCGGATAATCCGCTCAAAACCGCTATCTTTGTTCTGCGACCGATAAATACGTCCGATCATGGATTCGAAAGTCATGGATTTGGAAAATTTCATCAAAGGGTGATCTCCCTGAAAAACCGGACGATCACCGACGAAATCTTTTTACTGATTCAGCACGCCGCGACCTGATGCAAAACTATTTAAGACTCGTCGAGAACGAAGGACTGAATCAGGTCAACCGGCAAATCGGGAAAGCCGTGAAGAAGGCGTACCGGCTGAACGACGACGAAATCCGCGAGGACGATCCGCACTCCACGCTGATCCGATCCCACCAGATTTTCAAGTAAGGCGGCTCTGAAGGCAGGCCCCGCCGGCCACGGGTGTCCGCCGTCGCCGCCGCATGCGAAAAGGGGCTGTCGAACAAGTTTTTTTAACCCTCCGAGAATGCGTATTCGAAAAAAGTTCTCGAATAGCAGTACGAATAAAAAAGGGGTGTCTAAAACTTGTTAGACAGCCCCTTCCGTGATCCCGCTGGGGCTCGAACCCAGGACCCCAACATTAAAAGTGTTGTGCTCTACCAGCTGAGCTACGAGATCTCCGTCGCCAAATCGAAAACCGTCCGCAGACGGCATTTCCGTTTTTGGTGGTGCAAATGTAAGGATTATTTTTGTTTTGCCAAAATAAAAAACTAATTTTGTTGCGCATAACGAAGAATTCATAACACTTAAACCGGAATACCTATTATGAAAGCCTTGATTATCGGCGCCGGCGGCGTCGGCACGGTGGTAACTCAGAAAATAGCCGCGAACCCCGTATTCTCGGAGGTCATGCTGGCCAGCCGCACCAAATCCAAGTGCGACGCCGTGGCTGCCGCCATCGGCGGCGGACGTGTGCAGACCGCGCAGGTCGACGCCGACAGCGTGCAGGAGCTGTGTACGCTGTTCCGCGCCTTCCGGCCCGACATCGTCGTGAACGTCGCCCTGCCCTATCAGGACCTCACGATCATGGACGCCTGCCTCGAATGCGGCGCCAACTACCTCGATACGGCCAACTACGAACCCAAGGACGAGGCGCACTTCGAGTATTCGTGGCAGTGGGCCTATCAGGACCGTTTCAAGGCCAAAGGCCTCACGGCCATCCTCGGCTGCGGCTTCGATCCGGGCGTTACGGCCATCTTCACGGCCTATGCCGCCAAGCATCACTTCGACGAAATACACTACCTCGACATCGTCGACTGCAACGCCGGCAATCACGGCATGGCCTTCGCCACCAACTTCAACCCCGAAATCAACATCCGCGAGGTAACGCAGAAAGGGCGCTACTACGAGAACGGACGCTGGGTCGTAACCGAACCCCACGAGATTCACAAACCGCTGCACTATCCGGAAATCGGCGAACGCGAATCGTACGTCATCTACCACGAAGAGCTCGAATCGCTCGTGAAGAACTACCCCACGATCCGGCGCGCCCGCTTCTGGATGACCTTCGGACAGGAGTACCTCACCCACCTGCGCGTGATCCAGAACATCGGCATGGCCCGCATCGACCCGATCGTGTACAACGGGGTGGAGATCGTCCCGATCCAATTCCTCAAGGCGGTGCTGCCCGATCCGAAGTCGCTCGGCGCCAACTACCACGGCCAGACGTCGATCGGCTGCCGGATCAGGGGCGTCAAGGACGGCAAGGAACGCACCTACTACATTTACAACAACTGCGACCACGAGCAGGCTTTCCGCGAAACGGGCACACAGGCCGTGAGCTTCACGACGGGCGTTCCGGCTGCGCTGGGCGCCTCGATGTGGGCCAAAGGGCTCTGGCGCGGCGCGGGCGTGTTCAACGTCGAGGAGTTCGATCCCGATCCGTTCCTCGCCGAGCTGGGAGAGCAGGGCCTTCCGTGGGTCGAGAAGTTCGACGTCGACCTCGAAGTGTAGCGGGTCGTAAGCCGCATGCTGTAACGGACGAAGGCTGTCTGACAAGTTTTTCCACCCTTCGGAAATCGCCTGTTCGGGAAACGCCCGAATAGCAGTACGAATAAAAAAAGGGTCGTCTAAAACTTGTAAGACAGTCTTCGTTGAGTTCATAGTATGTTACATAGAGGGGGGGGGCGGACGACCGAACCGCAATACTGCAGAATCAGGCATCCCGTCCGTCAGAAAAGGAAGGGGGCTCGTCAGGACACATCGTCGGTTCCGTCCGCAGGATCGCAATACATCCCGCCGGGGCTTCAGCCGTCTTCGCGCACTTCGCACTTCACGCCTCTCCGATTCGCGGATCGTACCACTCGCATCCGCCGCCCCGGTCCGATACTGTATTTCACAACCGGAGGAGAGCGGACGCCCCCTCCTCATCCGGAATATTCGCGGGGAGGGGCCGAATCCGCACCGCCCCACCGCTGCGTGTCTTGCGACGATTCCGGCCGTCAAATGGCGCACGCGGAACTCGAACGCCGCCGGGATGAAGGCAAAAACGACCGATCGGATCTTTCTCGAACCGAAATTAACCGCCCGAAAATATTGCAGATCTTAAAAAATGTATTATCTTTGCGACGGAAAACAAATGGAAAGAGGCGCAAGATGAATAATCATGTGCCTTTTTTTGTTTTTTTCGAAAGGGTTCAAAAGTCAACATATTGATTCACAATATATTGTGAGTATGATATGAAAAACCGTCAAAACCTCGGAACTGCTTGTGGAATCGAGTTTTTTTCGTACTTTTGTCTCTAACATTCAGGTGAACCGTGAACCGTGAACCGTGAACCGTGAACCGTGAACCGTGAACCGTGAAC
>ERZ1643249.980-NODE-980-length-29904-cov-6.336125_pt1 | contig 29904 bp, 18 predicted proteins | sample MGYA00579263_ERZ1643249 | MGnify/ENA primary metagenome ERZ1643249 (study PRJEB29033, sample SAMEA4952264) | chicken gut metagenome | biome: Broiler Chicken; feature: Gastrointestinal Tract; material: Caecum | place: Ireland | collected 2018 | study: Broiler...
CCGCTGACCTCTTGAATGCCATTCAAGCGCTCTCCCAGCTGAGCTATACCCCCAGGTCGTATTCGTTTTTGTCGTGTCCCCTGCGGAACGAGTGTTAGTATAACAGGGGGTGTAAGAAAAGTCAAGGGCTTTTTTCAGAAAATTTCAGATTTTTTTGCAGAGGCTAAAATAAGCCCTACACCGCTGTTCATACACCTCTATAATTATTAGACATCATACGGGTATCCCTCCGCGTATGGCATTGCTCCCACGAAGTAGATCTTCATGCAGGCAGTTCTCTGGTGCGTGGCAGTTGTGCAGGCTTCCCCCAGACTGTCCTGTGCGCCCTATCTTGACCACGTTATTTCCCGGTCACACGAGGCCGGAAACAAGAGGCACAAAGGGCCAAGAAAAAAATTTAGATTTTTTGAAATTTCTTGTTGACAAACCACCCCCTCTCTGATATACTCATTTTTGTCGGCGCGAGAGACCGCCGCAAAAACGAAATAACAACTCGGGGGTATAGCTCAGCTGGGAGAGCGCTTGAATGGCATTCAAGAGGTCAGCGGTTCGATCCCGCTTATCTCCACCAAAGTCCTGAACGCATCTGCGTTCAGGACTTTTTCTTTTTCTCAGAACCATGATACCATCCGCCCTATGCATCAATTCCATTCATTCTTTCTTCTGGAAAACATCGGTGGGTGTGTGCTATGATATATTCTGTTGCGACAAATGACATGCAGTCGATAAACCGCTAGAAAGCTCAGGTGTAGTCCCATGCAAGCAAACGCCAAACCAGCCCAATCCGATATCTTCGCCACCCTTCCCATCCCCGTAGCCCTGCGGAAGATGATTCTCCCCGCCGTAGCCAGCCAGCTGATCGTGCTGATCTACAACATGGCAGACACCTTCTTTGTGGGGCGGACCAATAACCCGTACATGGTGGCCTCCACCTCCCTGATCCTCCCCGTGTTCAACATCACCCTGTGTCTGGCCGGACTGGCGGGCATCGGCGGCGGCTCCCTCATCTCCCGGCTGCTGGGCAGTGGCCGCCCCGAGGAGGCCCGAAAGGTCAGCGTCTTCTCACTGTACTTGGGGCTGTCCATCGCCGCCCTCTTCGCCCTGGGCACGGGGCTGTTCATGGGACCTCTGCTGGGCCTGCTGGGCGCAGGCGAGAACACCTACCACTACGCCCAGCAGTACGCCACCTGTGTCATTGTCATCGGCGGCATTCCCACAGTGTTGTCCAACGTGCTGGCAAACCTCATCCGCAGCATTGGCCGCTCCCGGGAGGCCAGCGCGGGTATCATCTTGGGCGGCCTGCTAAACATCGCCCTGGACCCCCTCTTTATGTTTGTCCTGCTGCCCCAGGGCCAAGAGGTGCTGGGCGCCGGACTGGCCACCTGCCTGTCCAACTGCGTGGCCCTGCTCTTCTTCCTGGTGGTCCTGGCTCGGATGGGCCGAGGCTCCATCATCACCTTCTCCCCCAAGGCAGGACTGCCTCAGCGCAGCAGCATTGTGGCGGTGTTCGGGGTGGGCATTCCCTCCGCCATCACTTCTTTGCTCTTCGATTTGGACTATGTGGTCATTGACAAGCTGATGGTGTCCTACCACGATGTGGCTCTGGCCGCCGTGGGCATCGTCCTCAAAGTGGAGCGTTTCCCCCTGAACATGGGGGTGGGTATCTGCCAGGGTATGCTGCCCCTGGTGGCCTACAACTACTCCGCTGGAAATCAGCAGCGGATGACTGATGCCATCCGCCTCTCCCGCCGCCTAGGGTTGATCGTGGCGGCCATCAGCATTGCGCTGTATGAAATTTTCGCCGTCCAGTTCTCCAACCTGTTCATTGGAGATGCCCAGACGGTGGAGTTGGCCTCCCAGTTCCTCCGCATCCGAGTGCTGGCCACCCCGCTGATGTTCCTGAGCTTTTTCACCGTGTACCTGTTCCAGGCCTTCGGCAAAGGGCGTGTGTCCCTCTTCCTGGGCGTGACCCGGTGGCTGTTTCTCAATATCCCCATGCTCTTTCTCCTCAATGCCATCTTCGGCATGTTCGGCATCGTCTGGTCCCAGATCACAGCGGACACCCTCAATGTGCTTCTCTCCTTCTACATCTACTTCCGGTTCCGCCCCTCTGCCAACGAGCTTCAACCCAATCATGTGCAACAAGGTCTGAAATCCTAGAGATTTCAGACCTTGTTGTTTATTCCCCTTCCACCGCCAGGCACAGCCCGGAATAGGGCGGAAGAGACAGTTGAACTTGGTTATGCAGGACAGGTAAGAAGCCCTCATTTCGCTTCACGCCTCCGCCGTACTCCTCCCACTCCGTGGAGAGGATGGGCCGCAGCCCGGAGCACCCCTCCACAGGGAGTTGGTAGCCGTCCTGCGTCTGGTTGGAGAAGTTGAACACGAACACCAGCCGCTCCTTGGCGCTGCGCCGTTCCATGGCGTAGATGCACCGCTCCTCCTGGTGGCAGTCCAGCCACCGGAACCCCTGCTCTCGGTCATCCTCCTGCCACAGGGCAGAGTGGTTGAGGTACAGGTGGTTTAAGTCCCGGATGAACCGGAACAATTCATCGTGTTTCGGATAACGGAGCAGATTCCAGTCCTGTTCCCTGCTCTCGTCCCACTCCCGGAACTGCCCAATCTCATTGCCCATGAAGTTGAGTTTCTTCCCGGGATGGGCCATCATGTAACAGTACAGGGCTCTGGCCTGGGGGAACTTCCCCTCATAGTCCCCATGCATCTTCTGGAGGATGGTGGCCTTGCCGTGGACCACCTCGTCGTGGGACAGGGGGAGCAGATACCGCTCCTGATAGAAATACATCATGGAGAAGGTGAGTTTGTGATAGTGCTGGGGCCGCATCTGGGGCGGGGTCTGGAAGTAGGACAGGGTGTCGTTCATCCACCCCAAATCCCACTTGTAGTCAAAGCCCAGCCCGCCGTGGGCCACATCCCGGGTCACACCGGAATAGGAGGTGGAGTCCTCGGCAATGAGCAGGGCGTGGGGCTGCCGCTGCTTGAGGCCCTGGTTCATGGTCTGCAAAAACTGGATGGCCCCACGGTTCTCCCCCCGTCCCGGGTCTCCCTGCCAGTAGATGAGATTGCTCACCGCATCCATGCGCAGGCCGTCCACGTGAAACTCCTTCAGCCAATAGAGAGCCGCCGACTGAAGGAAGCTTCGGACCTCCCCTCTGGAGTGCATGAAGTTGCAGCTGCCCCACTCACTGCGGCCCACCGCAGTGTTGGGGTACTCGTAGAGAGGAGTGCCGTCATAATTCCACAGAGCGTAGTCGTCCACCGCAAAGTGTACCGGGACAAAGTCCATGATGACCCCGATGTGGTTTTGGTGGCACTGGTCAATGAAGAACCGCAGCTGATCGGGGGTTCCATAGCGGGAGGTGGGGCTGAAAAATCCGGTGTCCTGATACCCCCAGGAGGCATCACAGGGGTGCTCAGCCAGAGGCATCAACTCTATGTAGTTATAGCCGCACTCCTTGACGTAGGGGATAAGCCGCTGGGCCAGCTCCTCATAGGTGTACCAGTCATCGGGGGCATCGGATTTTCGCTGCCACGAGCCCAGGTGCACCTCGTAAATGTTCAGGGGCTGCTGGTACCCCTCTCCCCTGCGGTCCATCCACGCCCCATCCTGGAAGGAATAGCGGTCCAGGGAGTGGACCACAGAGGCGGTATTGGGCCGCTTTTCGCTGCCAAATCCGTAGGGGTCGCAGTGGTCAATGGTCTTCCCGGTCTGGCTGGTGATGCGGAATTTGTACCGGGACCCCACTTCCACCTGGGGAACGGTGAGCTCCCAGAAGTTCCCGTCGTAGATCTTGTGCATGTCACTGCCCTGCCAGCCGTTGAAGTCTCCGATCACTGAGATGCTGGCGGCATTGGGGGCGAAGGTGCGGAAAACTACGCTGCCGTCCCCCTGCACCTGGGCACCCAGAAAGCGATAGGCCTCAAATTCCTGGCCCATGTAAAATCCGTAAAAGTCCATGGCGACCTCCTTACATTTCTAGACAATCGTCGGTTTTCCAATTATAATAGAGTATACATGGTAGGATCTCCGCTGCACACCAGCAGCTGAGGCCAGCGGTCGGATAACCAACCTTTGCAGCAAAGTGTCGGGAAAGGACGGGGCATATGGACATTCGAGTGAAGAAAACCCGGCGGAGTATCATCACCGCCTTTATGGAACTGCGGGCCCACAAGCCCCTGGAGAAAATCACGGTCAAGGAGCTGTGTGAAAAGGCGGAAATCAACAAGTCCACCTTTTACACCCACTTCACAGACATCTACCACCTGTCCGATCAGTTGGAGCAGGAGCTGATCCAGCAGGTGGTGGACAACCTCCCCCACCCTCAATACGTAGTAGAGCACCCCAAAGAGTTCACCCAGGAGCTATTCCTGGCCTTTTACGCCCAGTCTGCCCGGATTGACAAGCTGTTTTCCGGCCCCCAGCGGGGAAATTTCGTGGTAAAGCTCCACGCCGCCCTGAAAGAGCGGATTTTCCAGGCCTATCCCCAATATGAGGACGATTTGTTCTTCAATGTCTATCTCAACTTCGCCATTTTCGGGGGCTACTACGCCATGTGTGAGGGAAAAGCCATCGACACTCCAGGCACCATTGCCGCCATTGCCCAGATCACCGAGCACTGCTCTCGGGCCCTGGTGGAAGAGCTGCACGCCCGAAAACAGGAATAAAAGGAGTCCGGCACGAGGATACCCCCGTGCCGGACTCTCTGTATCATGATAGGTTGCTGTATCCCATGAGGGAGGCATCCACCGCCCGGGCCGCTTCCCGGCCCTCGGCAATGGCCCACACCACCAGGGATTGGCCCCGGTGCATGTCTCCGGCGGTAAACACCCGCTCCACGCTGGTCTCATAGCCGCCGGGCTGGGTGGCCACGTTGGTGCGGCCGTCCCGCTCCACGCCGAAGGCCTGAGCCACATACTCCTCACTGCCCAAAAAGCCTGCAGCGATGAGCACCAGGTCGGCGGGCACTTCCACCTCGCTGCCCTCCACAGGTACCATCTGCATCCGTCCGGTGGCCTCGTCCTTTTTGGGTTCCAGGCTCACCAGCACAGCCCCGCACACTTTGCCCTCCGCGTCCTGCTTGAACTCCTTCACCGTGGTCTGGTAGCGGCGTGGGTCTTCGCCAAACACAGCGATGGCCTCCTGCTGGCCGTAGTCGGTCTTTAGCACCCGGGGCCACTGGGGCCAGGGGTTGCTGGGCGTGCGGGTCTCCGGGGCCTTGGGCATCATCTCCAGCTGGGTCACCCCCGCTGCTCCCAGGCGGATGGCGGTGCCCACACAGTCGTTGCCCGTGTCGCCGCCGCCGATGACCAGCACCTGCTTGCCCTCGGCCAGGTGGGTGGGGACGGTTTGGAAGTCGCTGTCCAGCAGTTCTTTCGTCACCTGTGAGAGGAAGTCCACGGCGAACATCACCCCCTGGGCCTCCCGTCCGGGCACGGGCAGGTCCCGGGGCTGGCTGGCCCCGCAGGCCAGAATCACCCGGTCGTACTGCTCCAGCAGCTCCTGGGCGGTGACGGTGCGGCCCACGTCCACATTGCACCGGAATTCCACCCCCGCCTGCTCCATGAGGGTAACGCGGCGGTCGATGACCTTTTTGTCCAGCTTCATATTGGGAATGCCGTAGCGCAACAGCCCGCCGGGGCGGTCGTGGCGTTCAAACACCGTCACAGAGTGGCCGCGCTGGTTGAGCAGCAGCGCCGCAGACAGCCCGGCCGGGCCGCTGCCCACCACAGCCACCCGCTTGCCCGTGCGCACCTTGGGAGGCTCCCCGCTCACCAGGCCATGGGCAAAGGCGTACTCAATGACCTGGCGTTCGTTGTCCTTGGTGGTGACCGGCTCACTATACTCCCCGCAGGTGCAGGCCGCCTCACACAGGGCGGGACACACCCGGGAGGTAAACTCGGGCAGGCAGTGGGTGCGGCTGAGGCGGATATACGCCTGTTCCCAGTTGCCGTGGTATACCAGATCGTTGATCTCAGGCACCAGGTTGTGGAGGGGACAACCAGAGGCCATGCCGCCGATCATCATCCCCGCCTGACAGAAGGGGACGCCGCAGTCCATACACCGGGCCCCCTGCCGCTGTTGCTGCTGGAGGGTGAGGGTGGTATGGAACTCGTCAAAGTTCTTTATGCGCTCCAGAGGCGGGACGGAAGGCCCGTTCTTCCGTTGATATTCCATAAATCCTGTGGGCTTTCCCATCTTCCTCAACCTTCCTTTCCTGCCACGCTGGCATAGAACGCCTCGATCTGGGCCTCTTCCCGGCTCATGCCCTGCTCTTCAAATTGGGCGGAGAGCTGCATGAGCTTCTTATATTCCCCGGGGATGATCTTCTTGAACCGGGGCAGATAGGCGTCAAAGTCGTCCAGCACCTGACGGGCCTTCTCTGAGCCGGTGGCGGCCATATGGTCCTGGAGCATCTGCCGCAGTTCCTCCCGGTCGAACTTGCTCTCCACCTTCTCCATGAGCACCTGGCCCTTGTTCAGGTTCCGGTACAAAGCGTTGCCCTCGTCCAACACGTACACCACGCCGCCGCTCATACCGGCGGCGAAATTTTTTCCCGTGGGACCCAATACTACCACACAGCCGCCGGTCATATACTCGCAGCCGTGCTCGCCCACGCCTTCCACCACGGCACGGGCGCCGGAGTTGCGCACGCAGAACCGCTCCCCTGCCATGCCGTTGATGTAAGCCTGGCCGGAGGTGGCGCCGTACAGGGCCACGTTGCCGATGATGATGTTCTCATGGGGGACAAAGTTCGCCTGCTTGGGGGGATACACCACCAGCTTGCCGCCGGACAGACCCTTGCCGAAGTAGTCGTTGCTGTCCCCCTCCAGCTCCAGGGTGAGGCCCTGGGGGATGAAGGCGCCGAAGCTCTGGCCTCCCGCCCCGTGGCAGCGGACGGTGATGGTGTCCTGGGGCAGGCCGTGGGGATGGCGGCGGGTGAGCTCGGAGCCCAGCAGGGTGCCGAAGCTGCGGTCAGTGTTCAACAGCTGTACCTCCACGGTGTGGGCCCGGCCACTGGACAGGCTGTCCTTGATCTTGGTGCTCTTGAGCAGCACCTGCTCGTCCTTGGTGCGCTCCAGATGGAAGTCGTAGGCGTGCTGGGGGTCAAAGATGGTCTGGCTGTCCGGGACTTGAGCCAGAATACCACTCAAATCCACCTGGGCGGCATTGCCCGTCAGATCGGTTCTCTGGCGGAGCAAGTCAGTACGGCCCACCATCTCGTCCACCGTGCGCACCCCCAGCTTGGCCATGTACTCCCGCAGCTCCTGGGCGATGAAGCGCATGAAGTTTTCCACATACTCCGGCTTGCCCATGAACCGACGGCGCAGTTCCGGGTTCTGGGTGGCCACGCCCATGGGGCAGGTGGCCAGGTTGCACACCCGCATCATTACACAGCCCAGGGTGACCAGGGGTGCGGTGGCAAAACCGAACTCCTCGGCGCCCAGCAAGGCGGCCACAGCCACGTCCTTGCCGCTCATGAGTTTGCCGTCGGTCTCAATGCGCACCCGGTCCCGGAGATCATTTTTCAACAGGGTCTGGTGGGTCTCCGCCAGGCCCAGCTCCCAGGGCAGGCCCGCATCCAAAATGGAGCTCAGGGGGGCAGCTCCGGTACCGCCGTCGTACCCGGAGATCAAAATTACCTGGGCACCCGCCTTGGCCACACCGGCGGCCACGGTGCCCACGCCAGCCTCAGACACCAGCTTCACCGAGATGCGGGCGTACTTGTTGGCGTTTTTCAGGTCATAGATGAGCTGGGCCAGGTCCTCAATGGAGTAGATGTCGTGGTGGGGCGGCGGCGAGATGAGGCTCACGCCGGGGGTGGAGTGGCGGGTCTTGGCAATCCAGGGGTACACCTTCTGGGCGGGCAGGTGGCCGCCCTCGCCGGGCTTGGCGCCCTGGGCCATCTTGATTTGCAGCTCCTTGGCGCTGACCAGATAGCGGCTGGTGACGCCGAAGCGGCCGCTGGCCACCTGCTTGATGGCGGAGCTGCGGTCATGGTCGGTGCCCGCCGACTCCAGCCGCTCGTCGCTCTCGCCGCCCTCGCCGCTGTTGGACTTGCCGTGGAGGTGGTTCATGGCCACTGCCAGGGCCTCGTGGGCCTCCTGGGAGATGGAGCCGTAGGACATGGCCCCGGTCTTGAAGCGGGTGACAATGCTCTCCACGCTCTCCACCTCCTCCAGAGGCACACCCTGTTCCGGGTAGTTGAACTCCATGAGGGAGCGGAGGGTACCGAAGTTCTCCTGATCCACCTGGGCGGTATACTGCCGGAACATCTGGTAGTCTCCCGTGCGGGTGGACTGCTGCAACAGGTGGATGGTCTGGGGATTGTAGCGGTGCTCCTCCCCCTGGCTGCGCATCTTGTGGCGGCCCACCGAGGGCAGAGTCAGATTCACCGCCAGCCCCAGGGGGTCATAGGCCTTGGAGTGCTGGGCATCGGCCTGGGCGGCGATATCCTCCAGGGTGATACCGCCGATGCGGCTGATGGTACCGGTAAAGTAGGTGTCGATGACTTCCCGGCTGATGCCGATGCACTCGAAAATCTGGCTACCCTGGTAGGACTGAATGGTGGAGATGCCCATTTTAGAGGCGATCTTCACGATGCCCTGGAGGATGGCGTGGTCGTAGTCCTCCACGGCGGCGTAGTAGTCCTTATGCAGCAGCCCGTCCTGCACCAACTGGGCCACCGTGGCGTGGGCCAGGTAGGGGTTGACGGCGCAGGCGCCGTAGCCCAGCAGGCAAGCGAAGTGGTGCACCTCCCGGGGCTCCCCGGACTCCAGAATGAGGGACATGGCCGTGCATTTCTTGGTCTTCACCAGGTACTTGTGCACCGCCGACACCGCCAACAGGGACGGAATGGCCACGTGGTTTTCGTCCACCCCACGGTCGGAGAGGATGAGGATGGTGGCTCCCTTGCGGTAGGCCTTGTCCACCTGGACAAACAGCTGCTCCAGCACCCGGTCCATGGGGGTATTTTTATAGTAAAGGATGGAGACCGTGGCCACCTGGAAGCCGGGACGGTTCATGGTCTTGATCTTCAACAGGTCCAGGTCGTTCAAAATGGGGTTGTTGATTTTCAGCACCCGGCAGTTCTCCGGCTGCTCCTGGAGCAGATTGCCGTTTTTCCCGGCGTAGACGGTGGTGGAGGTGACGATTTTCTCCCGCACCGAGTCAATGGGCGGGTTGGTCACTTGGGCGAACATCTGCTTGAAGTAGTGGAACAGGGGCTGATACTGGTCCGAGAGCACCGCCAGAGGGGTGTCCACCCCCATGGCCCCAATGGGCTCGCTGCCGCTCAAAGCCATGGAGCATACGCTGTTGCGGTATTCCTCATAGGTATAGCCGAAGGCCATTTGCAGCCGGGCGCAGTACTCCCGGCTCAGAGGGGGCACCGGCTGGTTGGGAACCTTCAAGTCGTGGAGCTCCACCAGGTTGCTGTCCAGCCACTCTCCATAGGGCTCCTTCCCGGCGTAGCGCTCCTTGATCTCCTGGTCCGAGTACACCCGGCCCTGCACCGTGTCCACCAGCAGCATCTTCCCCGGGTGCAACCGCTCCTTGGTGATGATCTGGTCTTCTGGGATGGAGAGCACGCCCACCTCGGAGGAGAGGATGAGCCGCCCATCGCTGGTGATATAGTAGCGGGAGGGGCGCAGGCCGTTGCGGTCCAGCACCGCCCCCATCACATCGCCGTCGGAGAACAGAATGGAGGCAGGGCCGTCCCAAGGCTCCATCATGGTGGCGTAGTACTGGTAGAAGTCCCGGAGGGGCTGGGAGATGGTGTCGTTGTGGCTCCAGGGCTCCGGGATGGCCACCATCACCGCCAGCGGCAGCTCCATGCCGCTCATGACCAAAAACTCCAGGGTGTTGTCCAGCATGGCCGAGTCGGAGCCGTCGGCGTGGATCACCGGCAGCACCTTGGTCAAGTCGTCCTCCGAGAAGGCGGGGGTGGACATGGTCTCCTCCCGGGCCTGCATCTTGTCGGCGTTGCCCCGGATGGTGTTGATCTCTCCGTTGTGGACGATGAAGCGGTTGGGGTGGGCCCGCTCCCAGCTGGGGTTGGTGTTGGTGGAGAAGCGGGAGTGCACCAGGGCGATGGCGGAGTCAAAGTCCTCATCCTGCAAATCCAAAAAGAAGGTGCGCAGCTGCCCCACCAGGAACATCCCCTTATAGACCATGGTGCGGCTGGACAGAGAGGGCACATAGGTGTTGTCGTTGCTCTGCTCGAAGACCCGGCGCACCATGTACAACTTTCGGTCAAAGGCCAGCCCCGCCGGGATGTCCTTGGGCTTTTTCACAAAGCACTGGTAGATGGCAGGCATACACGCCAGGGCCTTCTCCCCCAGCACCTGGGGGGCGGTGGGCACTGGACGCCAACCCAAAAACTCCAGCCCCTCCTTGGCCACAATGACTTCGAACATCTTCATGGCCCGGCTGCGCTTCAGTTCATCCTGGGGAAAGAAGAACATGCCAACGCCGTATTCCCGCTCCCCGCCCAGAGCAATGCCCAATTGGGCACATACCTTGGTGAAAAAGCGGTGGCTGATCTGAACCAGAATGCCTACGCCGTCCCCGGTCTTCCCCTGGGCATCTTTTCCGGCCCGGTGTTCCAGGTTTTCCACAATGTGCAGGGCATCTGCCACAATTTGATGGGTTTTCCGGCCGTGGATGTCCACCACGGCCCCGATGCCGCAGTTGTCATGCTCCAGCTGCGGGCAGTATAGGGTTTGCATGGATGGCTTTGTCATGGTGACTCCCCCTTTGGAATATCTGTAAAACGAACACAAGGGCGCCAAAGAACCCTCAGACCACCTTGTCCGTGGGATTCCTTGACACCCTTGTCAATCTCCTATTGGTAAATACATCCGTGCGCCGTGCACGGACTATTTATTTCGTTAAAGTATACGACACACCCCCGGAGCTTGTCAACCCCCTGGAACACAAATGGCAGTTTTCACAAGTTTCTGCCAGAAACAGCCACTTCACTTTGCAGCATTTTCACACTTGACTTTGGCGAAAACAGGGCGTATCATAGGCCCATCCAACGGACAACGACGTCATGGAGCTTAATTCTATGACGTCGCTGTCCGTTTTTATTTTCTGGAGAGGATGGATGAACATGACCAACGTGCCCAGCTATTTTGGAAGTCAGGTATTTGACCAGCGTGTGATGAAGGCCCGCCTTCCTCAAGATATTTACCGTTCCCTGCGCTGTACCATGGAGGAGGGAACGCCCCTGGACCTGCCCGTGGCCAATGTAGTGGCCGCCGCCATGCGGGACTGGGCGGTGGAGCAGGGGGCCACCCACTTCACCCACTGGTTCCAGCCCATGACCGGCGTCACCGCCGAGAAGCACGACAGCTTCATCTCCCCCGCCCCGGACGGCGGCGTGATTATGGAGTTTTCCGGCAAGGAGCTCATCCGAGGGGAGCCGGACGCCTCCTCCTTCCCTTCCGGCGGGCTGCGAGCCACCTTTGAGGCCCGGGGCTACACCGCCTGGGACCCCACCTCTTACGCCTTCATCAAGGGCAAGACGTTGTGCATTCCCACCGCCTTCTGCTCCTACGGCGGCGAGGCACTGGACAAGAAGACCCCCCTGCTGCGCTCCATGGAGGCTCTGAACCGCCAGGCTCTGCGGGTGCTCCATCTGCTGGGGGACACCGATGTGAAGTCGGTGCGCACCTCGGTGGGCCCGGAACAGGAGTATTTCCTGGTGGATCGGAAGCTGTACGACCAGCGTCCCGACCTCATCTACACCGGGCGCACCCTCTTCGGCGCCCGCTCCCCCAAGGGGCAGGAACTCAACGACCACTACTTCGGCAACATCAAGGAGCGGGTGGCCGCCTACATGGAGGAGCTCAACGAGGAGCTGTGGAAGCTGGGCATTCTGGCCAAGACCCAGCACAACGAGGTGGCTCCCGCGCAGCACGAGCTGGCCCCCATCTACACCACCACCAACATCGCCACCGACCACAACCAGCTGACCATGGAGATCATGCAGAAGGTGGCTGCCAAGCACGGTCTGGTGTGTCTGCTCCATGAAAAGCCCTTTGCCGGGGTCAATGGCTCGGGCAAGCACAACAACTGGTCCATGGCCACCAACACCGGAGTGAACCTCCTCTCCCCCGGCGCCAAGCCCCACGAGAACACCCGGTTCCTCCTCTTCCTGTGTGCCGTCATCCAGGCGGTGGACGACTACCAGGATCTGCTGCGGCTGTCTGTGGCCACCGCTGGCAACGACCACCGCCTGGGCGCCCATGAAGCGCCCCCCGCTGTGGTGTCCATCTTCCTGGGGGATGAGCTGTCCGGCATTCTCAAGTCCATGGAGGAGGGCAGCCAGTACACCGCTCCCCAGGCCGAGCGCGTGAAGCTGGGGGTCCACGCTCTGCCCCCGCTGCCCCGGGACACCACTGACCGCAACCGCACCTCCCCCTTCGCCTTCACCGGCAACAAGTTTGAGTTCCGCATGTTGGGCTCCTCCAACTCCATCGCCTGCGCCAACATGATGCTCAACGCCGCTGTGGCGGAGTCCCTGCGCCAGTACGCCGACCGCCTGGAACAGGCCCAGGATCGGGTGGCGGAAATCCACCACATTCTCCGGGACGTCATTCGCCAGCACAAGCGCATTCTCTTTGACGGCAACGGCTACGATGAGAGCTGGATTGACGAGGCGAAAGCCCGTGGGCTGCTCAACCTGCCCACCACCGCCGACTGTATGCCCTACCTGCTCCACGAGAAAAACGTGGAGATGCTCACCCGCCACGGGGTATTCTCCGTGCCTGAGCTCCACTCCCGCTGTGAGATCATGCTGGACAACTACTGCAAAACGGTGGAGATCGAGGCCAACACCATGATCGACATGGCCCGCCAGGACATTCTCCCCGCCGTCCAGAGCTACGCCACCCATGTGGCCCAGGGCATCGCTGCCAAACGCAGCGTGGTGGGTACTCTGCCCTGCACCCACGAGACCAAGCTGCTGGAGCAGCTGAGCACCCTCACCGACCAGATCGCCCAGGGCATGGAAGCCCTGGAGGCGGTGACCAGCCGCGTGGAGCAGATGGAAGATGTCACCGCCACCTCGGAGGCGGTGCGGGACAAGATGCTCCCCACCATGGCCCAGCTGCGCCAGGCAGTAGACCAGGCCGAGACCATCACCGCTAGTTCCTTCTGGCCCTACCCCTCCTACGGACAGCTGCTGTTCGGGGTTCGGTAATCACGATACCTATTTGAATATACATGCCTGTGCCCATACCTCCACCGAGGTATGGGCACAGGCGCACAAGGAGGCATCAACATGTGTTCCATTATGGGATATTGCACCCCAAACGCTGACGTGACGGCATTTACCCAAGGCTTCTACAAAACCAAGTCCCGGGGCCCGGACAACTCCCGCATTGTGGACACCGGAATGGGGCTGCTGGGCTTCCACCGCCTGGCCATTATGGGGCTACAGCCCCAGGGAATGCAGCCCTTCGTCCTCCATGGCTGCTATGGGGTGTGCAACGGGGAACTATACGGCTTTGAGGCCATACGGAAACAACTCAAGGATAAATACCCCTTTCAGAGCCAATCCGACTGTGAGATTCTCCTCCCCCTCTATTTCGAGCACGGAGTGGACCTGTTTGCCCAGCTGGATGCGGAGTTTGCCTGTATCATTCTGGACACCCAGGGTGGCCACGTGATCGCCGCCCGGGACCCTCTGGGCATTCGTCCCCTATACTACGGCTACGACCAGGCCGGGGCCATTCTCTTTGCCAGCGAGCCCAAAAACCTGGTGGGGCTGGTGGGCCGCATTCTCCCCTTCCCCCCTGGCCACTACTATCTGGACGGACAGTTTGTACGCTATGCGGACATGACCCGCGTGGACCAGGTGGTGAACGGAGACCTGGACACCATCTGCACCAACATCCGGGAAAAGCTGGTGGCTGGGATTCAAAAACGCCTGGTATCCGACGCCCCGGTGGGCTTTCTCCTCAGCGGCGGGCTGGACTCCTCTCTGGTGTGCGCAGTCGCCGCCAAAGCGTCCCCCACTCCCATCCGCACCTTTGCCATCGGCATGGACCGGGATGCCATCGACCTGAAATACGCCCGGGAGGTGGCCGACTACATCGGCAGCGACCACACCGAGGTCATCATCACCCGGCAGGATGTGCTCACCGCCCTGGAGCCAGTGGTGGAGCTGCTGGCCACCTATGACATCACCACCATCCGGGCCAGCATTGGCATGTATCTGCTGTGCAAGGCCATCCATGAACGCACGGACATCCGGGTGCTCCTCACCGGGGAGATCTCCGACGAGCTGTTCGGCTACAAGTACACCGACTTCGCCCCCTCCCCCCAGGCCTTCCAGAAGGAGGCCGCCAAGCGGATTCGGGAGATCCACATGTACGACGTGCTGCGGGCAGACCGGTGCATCTCGGTGAACGCTCTGGAGGCCCGGGTGCCCTTTGGTGACCTGGACTTTGTGCGCTATGTGATGGCCATTGACCCCCGTCTGAAGTGCAACACCTATGGCAAGGGAAAATACTTGCTCCGCCGTGCATTTGAAGGGGATTGGCTGCCTCTGCACATTCTCTACCGGGAGAAGGCGGCCTTCTCCGACGCCGTGGGCCACTCCATGGTGGACGACCTGAAAGCCTATGCAGAGACCTGCTACACCGACCAAGAGTTCCAGGCTCGGCGCAAGGCCTACACCCACGCCCAGCCCTTCACCAAGGAGTCTCTGCTCTACCGGGAACTGTTTGAAGCCCACTATCCCGGCCAGAGTCAGATGGTGACGGACTTCTGGATGCCCAACAAGACCTGGCCGGGGTGCAACGTGGACGACCCCTCCGCCCGGGTGCTGTCCAACTATGGAAACAGCGGGCTGTAACCTGGAAACGGGAGCGGCGACGGCACGCCGCTCCCGTTTACTGCCCCTATTCTCTGGAAATACTGAGAAGGTACCTCCGTCCATCCTGGGCAAAGGGAAATTCATCCTTGACTTTCTCACACCCCCATGATAGAATGACGGCAGTTGAAAAGGGAGTAGTTTGAAGCTATGCCGTCAACACCTCGGTCAGCGTGCTGGCCTGGCGGTATGCACCCTGTGTGGTAACAAGACTTTTCGACAACTGTCGCTTTGCGGGCAGTTGGCGGAGGGTCTTTTTTATTTTGCCTCTCCGCCCCCAACTCAACGCATGGAAGGAAGGAATACCAATGACAGACGCCTACTACAAACAAACCCCACAGCAGGCCCTGGAGACTCAGAAAACCAGTGCCAACGGACTGTCTGGCCAGGAAGCCCAAGCTCGGGCCCAGCAGTTCGGCCCCAACCAGCTGGCTGAGGGCGAGAAAAAGGGTGTACTCCAGGTCTTTGCCGAGCAGTTCAAAGACCTACTGGTGATCATCCTCATCATCGCCGCCCTCATCTCCGCCGCCTCCGGCAATCTGGAAAGCACCATCGTCATCATCGCCGTGCTCATCCTCAACGCCATTCTGGGTACCGTGCAGTACTTCAAGGCGGAAAAATCCCTGGAGAGCCTGAAAGCCATGTCCTCCCCCACAGCGAAAGTGCTACGGGACGGCAAGCGCATGGAGATCCCCTCCACCCAGATCGTCCCCGGCGACATCGTGCTGCTGGAGGCCGGCGACATGGTGGTGGCCGACGGCCGCATTCTGGAAAACTACTCCCTCAAGGTCAATGAGAGCTCCCTCACCGGTGAGAGCGAAGGCGTGGACAAGACCGCCGACGTCATCCACGCCGACCAGGTAGCTCTGGGCGACCAGAAGAACATGGTCTTCTCCGGCTCCCTGGTCACCTATGGCCGTGCCACCGTGCTGGTCACCGCCACCGGCATGAACACCGAGCTGGGCAAGATCGCCACCTTGATGAATCAGACCCAGCAGCGCAAGACCCCCCTCCAGGAGAGCCTGGACAACTTCAGCGCCAAGCTGGCCATCGTCATCATGATCATCTGCGCCATCGTCTTTGGCCTGTCCGTGTTCCGCAGCAACATGGAGATTCTGGACGCTCTGATGTTTGCCGTGGCTCTGGCCGTGGCCGCCATCCCCGAGGCCCTGTCCTCCATCGTCACCATCGTGCTGGCCATGGGTACCCAGAAGATGGCCAAACAAAACGCCATCATGAAGGACCTGAAGGCCGTGGAAAGCCTGGGCTGCGTGTCCGTCATCTGCTCGGATAAGACCGGCACCCTGACCCAGAACAAGATGACGCCCCAAAAGGTGTACGCCGACGGCGCTCTGGTGGAAGGCAAGGACTTGAACCTGGCCAACCACGTCCAGCGCCTGCTTCTGAAGGCCGCCCTGCTGGCCAGCGACGCCACCCACGAGGAGGAGACCGGCACCTCCATCGGCGACCCCACCGAGGTGGCCCTGGTGATGCTGGGCGAGCACTTCGGTGTGGAAGAGGAGACCTACCGGGTGCAGCACCCCCGTCTGGGCGAGCTGGCCTTTGACTCCGACCGCAAGCTCATGAGCACCCTCCACGACATTGACGGCGTGCCCACTCTGTTCACCAAGGGTGCCATGGACGTGCTGCTGGACCGCTCCAAGTGGCTGCTCACCAGCGAGGGCCGGGTGCCTCTGACCCAGGAGATGAAAGAGGAGATTGGCCGGGTCAACACCCAGCTGTCCACCGAGGGCCTGCGTGTGCTGGCCTTCGCCTACCGGGAGCTGGACGCCATTCGTCCCCTGTCCCTGGACGATGAGCAGGAATTCACCTTCCTGGGCCTCATCTCCATGATTGACCCGCCCCGTCCCGAGGCCATTCAGGCCGTGGCAGACGCCAAGCAGGGCGGCATTCGCACCATCATGATCACCGGCGACCACAAGATTACCGCCACCGCCATCGCCAAGCAGCTGGGCATCTTCCAGGAGGGCGATCAGGCCCTGTCCGGTGTGGAGCTGGACAACATGACCGACGAGCAGCTGGACGCCTGTCTGGCCTCCGTCTCCGTCTACGCCCGTGTGTCCCCGGAGCACAAGATCCGCATTGTCAACGCCTGGCAGCGCAGGGGCAACATCGTGTCCATGACCGGTGACGGCGTCAACGACGCCCCCGCCCTGAAAAAGGCCGACATCGGCGTGGCCATGGGCATCACCGGCACCGAGGTGTCCAAAGATGCCGCCTCCATGATTTTGGCCGACGACAACTTCGCCACCATCGTCAAGGCGGTGGTCAACGGCCGCAGCGTGTACGCCAACATCAAAAACGCCATTCAGTTCCTGCTCTCCGGCAACACCGCTGGCATCTTCTGCGTGGTGTACGCCTCCCTGATGGCCCTGCCCGCTCCCTTTGAGGCGGTGCATCTGCTGTTTATCAACCTGCTCACCGACTCCCTGCCTGCCATCGCCATCGGCATGGAGCCCGCCCGCCGTGGGCTGCTCAATCAGAAACCCCGTGACCCCAAGGAGCCCATCCTCACCCGGCCTCTGCTGGCCCGTATCGGCATCCAGGGTCTGCTCATCGCCATTGTCACCATGATTGCCTTCTATCTGGGCTATCAGAATGGCGACGCCGTTCTGGCTACCACCATGGCCTTCTCCACTCTGACTCTGGCCCGCCTGTTCCACGGCTTCAACTGCCGAGGCGCCGAGTCCATCTTCCGGCTGAAGTTCTCCAGCAACAAGGCCTCCATCTGGGCGTTTCTGGCTGGTGTGGTGCTGCTGATGCTGGTGCTCTTCGTTCCCGGTCTCAACTCCCTGTTTATGGTCTCCCCCGCCTTTGGGGTGGCCAACCTGGGCGAGATCGTGGGCTTGGCCCTCATCCCCACCATCGTCATCCAGATCGCCAAGGTGATTATGGAGCGCAAGTAATCCCATAAGAAAGAGAGACTCCAGGTTCCATTACGGAACATGGAGTCTCTTTTTGTCTCTGGAAGGTTACAGCGCGTACTGGGAGATCACAGAACAGATACGGGCCACATCCGCTCCAGCCGTAAACTCAAACCGGACCCGGCCCAGGCTGCTGAACCACAGCTCCAGCTCACTGTCCAGGTCAAACACCCCGGAGGTCTCCACGGAAAAGGCCTGAATCCGCTTATAGGGCAGGGAGGTGTAGTCGGTCCGCTTTCCCGTCAGCCCCTGCATATTGATGGTGATCACCCGCCGGTTGGTGAATACCACGCCATCCCGCACAGTACGGAAGGAGGCCACCATCTCCTCCCCCGGTGCAAACATAGGCGTGAGGCGCTGGGCGTAGGTGTCATTTTCCACTTCTTTCAGCTTGAGAAAGTCGGCGTTTTCAAAGTCAATCATGCTTTTGCCCCCTTTTATCTGAGTATGCACATAGTAACACAGCTTTGTCCCTTTGTCCATCACGCAAAAGCCCGTACCATAGTCAAACTCTCAAATCGCTGGTCATTCCTTGTTCTGTTTGCTTTGCCTGTTCAGAGACAAGATCCAAAGCAAAAACGTCACCCCCAACAAAACCCATGGTGTGGCTCCGCTGAGAAAATCCACCACTGGATAACCTTCCAAGGCATGGCCCAGTATCAGGACGAGGATTCCCACTAAAATGGAGATCCACACCACGGTGAGGACCGTTTTTTCAGCCTTTCTCTGCTCCGCTTCCTTTTCCATGTTTTCCAACATCGCCTTGTCTCCTTTCAACAACTCGTCCAGGCTAATTTGATACACCTCACTGATCCGAAGAACGCTCAAAATGTCTGGCAGCGACTTCCCTGTCTCCCAGTTTGAAATGGTCTGTCTGGACACCATCAATTGTTCTGACACTTGTGACTGGGTGAGTTGATGTTCTTCTCGGGCCTTTCTCAGCTTGTCTCCAATCTGCATATCCATCCTCCTCTGATCTTCAGTTTAACAAATCGGCCGATGTTTTTTCCATCAAAAGGCTTTGACAAGAGGGTAAAACTCTTGTCAAAATGCTTTTACCTAACTGCCGTTTTAAAAAAACGATCGTCCTTGTATGCCTCAGCAAACAACGACGACCGATTTTCACCTTATGACTTTTCGTTTTTATACAGTTTGTGCCACGCCCAGATATTCCTCCAAGCACAGTCCACTCTTGTACACCTTGGTAGCCAAGTCCACCCCCAAATAGCGGATGTGCCAGGGCTCGTACTGATACCCGGTCACATCTTCCTTTCCCTTGGGATAGCGGATGATGAACCCGTATTCGTGGGCGTGGTTGGCCAGCCAGCGGCCCGCTGGGGTGTCCGCAAATTGCAGGTCTACCCAACCCACATCAAAGGCCAGTCCGGTCTGATGCTCCGAGTGGCCCGGCCAAGCGGAGTAGGTGTCCGCTTTCTCCACGCCGTCTACCGCCACATAGTCGTTGTACAGCTCCTCCTGGGTCTCAAAGGAACGGTATCCGCTCATCAAGTCCATGGAATAGCCAGCCCACCGAGCCGCCCGCTGAAGCTTGAGCAAGGCCTGATAGGCCGTGGCGTCCTCCCCGTTTCCATAATCCCGGGGCAGGGCATACTCTTTATTGACCAGCAGCACACCATCCACGTAGGTAGGCTCCACCGTCTCATAGTACTCGTAGCTCTTTCCACTGGGGGCCAGCGGTCCCTCCGGCTCCTCCACCGCAGCAATTCCCTTGCCCCCTACCTCGGGGGTACGGGTGGGTTCCGGGGTGGCCTCCACCTCCGTTTTCTGCTGTTCTGCGATGGGATGTTCCTGGGGCTGCTGGGCCATTCCTGCCGTGCACCCGCTGGTCAAGAGAAAGGCTCCCAACAAGGCACTGAGCAGAATTCCTTTGCGTATTGAATGTTTCACCGATTGTCCTCCTGTTGTGTATCCAGCCAATTATCGGGCTGTACCAAGGGCTGTTAAGTTATATCCCTTTCACCAAAACAGAGAGTCCTCCCTGTCCGGTACACGCTATCATACACCACAAAAGGCCGCATGTCAATAATTACCATATGTTTACAGGGCATATTTTCCCTCTCACTGCCCATCCTGAGCCATAAGTTCCGCCACCGCCTGAACGGCCAGTTGGATAACCCCCTGGGTGTCGTGGCACTCCTCGTGGGGCAGGCCCGCCTTGTCCCGCTCCTGGTTCCAGATGCACAGCATGACGGCCCCCGCCCGCACCCGCAGCACCGAAGCCACGGTGAACAGGGCTGCCGTCTCCATCTCGCTGGCCAGAGCGCCTCCCTGAATCCATGCATCCCACTTGGAGAGCAGCTCATAGCTCACTGGCATGCGCTGGGGGGAGTGCTGGCCATAGAAACTGTCCTTGCACTGCACCACTCCCACATGGTGGCGCTGGCCTAAGCGGAGGGCCGCCTGTTTCAGGGCGGCCGTCACATCAAAGTCCGCCACTGCCGGGTACTCAATGGGCAGGTATTCCCGGCTGGTGCCGTCTTGGCGAATGGCAGCCTGGACAATCACCGCATCCCCAGCCCGCACCTGCTGCTGCATGCCGCCGCTGGTACCCACGCGAATCATGGTCTTGATGCCCAGCTGGGCCAGCTCCTCCACCGCAATGGCGGTGGACGGTCCGCCGATGCCGTGGGACATCACCAGCACTGGCCGGTCTTGCGCATAGCCCAGGAAGCTGGTGTATTCCCGGTTCTGGCCCAGGCGTTTAGGCCGCTCCAGGTGCTGAGCGATGGCCTCAATGCGGCCGGGATCTCCTGCCAGGATGGCATATTCCGCCCCCTCCAGCATGGGCGCATCCAATTGAATGTGGTACTGCATGCCTTCACTCCTCTCCGGTAAATCCAGGGCAATCTCGCCGCCCCATACCTTATATAATTCTATTGTACTCCTCCCCCACCGTTCGTCAACGGAAATTTCGCAGTTTGCTGAAACCATTTCTATAAACGGAGCATAGCATGGGATAGCCTACCGAAGTAAGGAGGATTTCCATGCGCCGACACTGTTCCTGTCACTGTCCGGTCTGCCGTGCCAGCCGCAACGGCTGTTTTCCCCTCTGCTCCCTCTATATGCCCCAGCCCTGCGTCTGCCCACCTGGGCCTCCTGGAGCCGCCGCCACGGTGACCATTGGAACGGTCACCACTGGGGCCCCGGGCACCCCGGCGGAGGTGACCAATTCCGGCACCGCTCAAAATGCCGTACTCAACTTCACCATTCCCCAGGGACTGCCCGGTACCTCCCAGCCCGTCAGTCTGGTGTCCTCCTACTCCACCCCGTCCCAGCCCGGTTCCTCCGGCACCCCCATCACCTTTGACCGCAACGCTCTGAGCCTGGGCACCGACATCAGCCACACCTCGGGCAGCGACACCTTCACCATCAACCAGCCCGGGGTGTACTCGGTGGAGTTTCACGGCGTCATCACCCCCACCGCCAACAACACCTTTCCCGTAAACATCAATACCTCCTTGGAGGTCAACGGCTCGGTGCAGCCCGGGGGCTCCGTGCCCTTCACCTTTCAAAATGCCACCCAGTCCTCTGAGGTGTCCTTCACCGTCCCCATCTCGGTCACGGACGTGCCCACCACCCTCCAGGTAGCCCCCTTTGGCGGCAACTATCTGGCCGATGCCGTATCTATGACCGTCACCCGGCTGGGAAACAGCTGATTTTACAGTTCCCTCCAAGAAATATTTGTCTCTGTCCTGCAAATCTGCTATACTAAGAAGAAATCTGCTATTATTGATTGTCCATTCCGTTGGGTACCACCCTGTGTGTGCTTCCACCCTTCTGAGACATAGAGAAAGGATCGATACCCCCATGGCCACTAAGACACTGTACACGGTCATTGTCGCCGATGACGAGGACGAACTCCGGGAAGCCGTATGCTCCATGATTCCATGGCAGGAGTACGGATTCAATCTATTGGGCAGCGCCAGCAACGGACTGGATGCCCTCCAGCTGGTGGAGCAATATGAGCCGGATCTGCTGCTCACCGATATCCGCATGCCTTTTATCTCGGGCATTGAGCTGGCCCGCCATGTGCGAGAGGTACGCCCTGCCACCAACATCGCCTTTCTCAGCGGCTACGATGATTTTGAATATGCCAAGCAGGCCATTCAGTACAACATCATCAGCTACATGCTCAAGCCCCTGACGCTGGAGGGCCTGGGGGCTGAGCTGCGCATCATCCGCCAGAAGATTGACGCTCAGTTCGCCATGTTCCGCCAGGCCTCCTCCCGTAATGTGGAGCACGATCTCCAGGCCGCCATGCTCATGCCTCTGGTGCTGGACGCCTATTCCGAGCCGGGCAACGAGGAGCAGGTTCTGGAATACGGCCGCCAGTGCGGCCTTCTTCGGGACAACCTGGACAAGCCCTGCTACACGGTGATGGTGTCCTCCCTGCTGGACGACGAGGGAAACAACTGCACCACCCCAGCCTTTGTGGCGTCGGTGGACACTCTGGCCGCCAAATACCTGCGGGGCCTGAGCTTTTTCTCCGCTGGCAAGGTCATCTCGGTCCTGCTGGGCAACCCCTCGGACTTTGAGGAGTATCTGCACATTCTGGCCGACGAGATTCCCCAGATGGCCTCCCGTATTTTGGGCCGACGCTGCCGCATCGGGGTCAGCCGCATGGTGCGCTCCCTCACCGCCCTGCACGGTGCCTATAAGGAGGCCATGGAGGCCCTGCGCCAAGGGGACCCGTCGGAGAGCTGCGTGCAGTTTATCAGCGACTTGGCCCCCTCCATCAAAGGCGGAAACAACCTGTGTCAGCGGGCCCTGGAGGCTCTGGACCAGCACTATATGGACGTCAACCTCTCCCTGGTGTCCCTGAGCGCCATGCTGGACGTCAGCCCCAACCACTTAAGCTCCTGCATCAAGAAATATGCCGGAGAGACCTTTATCAACATTCTCATCCGCAAGCGCATGGAAGCGGCCCGGGAACTGCTCATCAACTCCAATCTGAAAATCCAGGACATCTCCCAGCGCTGTGGCTACACCGATCAGCACTACTTCAGCTACTGCTTTAAGAAGTATTGCGGCGAGTCCCCCAATGCCCTGCGCCGCAGGCTGGAGGCGGAAAAGGCGGGTGGCCAGGCTTGAGCAAGAACAACGTCCAGACCGGCCTGCGCATCACCACCATCCTGGTAGCCATGGTGGTGGGCGTGGTGGCCATCACCCTGTGCTGCTTTCTGGCTTTGTTTTTAAACCGCTACCAGGAGGCCATGGTACAAAACGCCCGCACCACCAGTGTGCAGGCCGTGTCTCAGGTGTCCACCACCGTGTCCAACTATCTGTCCGATATGCGTCAGGCCATGGAACTGGTGGAGCAGTCCATGTCGGAAACCGACGAGAGCCGGGATGAGCTGCTGTCCGCCTTTCTGGAGTTCCGCCCCGACGTGGTGGCGGTGACCAGCTATTCCCACGACGGCCAGCTGCTCCAGTGCTGGTCCCCTGACCGGGAACCCAAGGACAACATCCTCCAAAACCTCTCCTTTGATCTGGAAAAAGCCCAGGCCTCCCAGGGCCCCTACATGTCCGCTCCCCACGTGGAGAGTATTTTTGAGGGATACTACCCCTGGGTGGTCACCATGACTTCCCGCCTGCCCCAGGATGGCTCTGCCGCCTGGGTCTCCCTGGATCTGAGCTTTTCCAGCATCTCCAGCTATATGAATAATGTAAGCATTGGACAGCGGGGCTACTGCTTTTTGATGGACGGGGACGGCAACATGGTCTATCACCCCCAGCAGCAGCTGCTCTACTCCGGCTTGAAATCCGAGGACACGGCCAAGCTCTCACGCCTGGAGGACGGCGCTTGGGCCAATGACACCGTCATCTATTCCCTCACCAGTGTGGAGGGCAGCGATTGGCGGGTGGTGGGCGTCAGCTACGTGGACGAGCTGGTCAACCGCAATGTCAGCGAGATGGTGCGCCTGTCCCTGCTCATCGCTGCCATGGTGCTTCTAGCCGCCCTGTTCACCAGCTGGCTGCTCTCCCGCCTGCTCTCCCGTCCCCTCCGGTCTCTGGAGTCTGCCATGGAGGACTTCGAGTCCGATGCCGACCACTTCGACTACTACCCCGTGGGCGGTACCCGAGAAGTACAGGAACTGTCCTGCTCCTTCGGCCACATGGTCATGCGCATTCAACAGCTGATGAACACCGTGCGGGAAGAGGAGGTCAATCTGCGGAAAACCGAGCTCAAGGCTCTGCAAGCCCAGATTAACCCCCATTTTCTCTACAACACCCTGGACTCCATCGCCTGGATGTGTGAGCAAGGCCGCAACGCCGATGCGGTGAAAATGGTCCACGCCCTGGCCCGTCTGTTCCGCATCAGCATCAGCAAGGGCCACGAGCTCATCCCCATTTCCAGGGAAATTGAGCACGCGGAGAGCTACCTGCAAATCCAGAAATACCGGTATAAAAACCAATTTACTTACCACTTCCACGTGGACCCTGATTGTCTGCACTACCTGTGCAACAAAATCACCCTCCAGCCCATCATCGAAAACGCCATCAACCACGGATTGGATCTGCTGGTGGACGAAGGGCGCATTGACGTATACGTCCAGCAAGATGGGGAGGATATTGTCTTCCGGGTAGAGGACAATGGAGTGGGTATGAGCCAGGAGCAGATCGTGGCCATCCTGGAACACGGTCCCAAGGAGCGCACCGGCATCGGCATCCGCAACGTCAACGACCGTCTGAAAATCTACTTTGGCAAGGAATACGGTCTCACCATTACCAGCAAGCTGGATGTGGGCACCTGTGTGGAGATTCGCATGCCGAAGCTTTGGGAGGGAAATTATGAAGGGAAATAAACGCATCCTGGCTGCACTCACAGCGTCCTTGTCCCTGCTGCTGTGCAGCTGTACTTCGACCTCCAGCATCTCTGCCCCCCACACCGTCACCCTCATCGCCAAATCCACCCAGACGGAGTTTTGGCTGTCGGTCTTTGCAGGAGCTGAGGCAGCGGCCACCGAGTATAACCTGGCCCTCAACATCGTAGGCCCTGATGCCGAGGAGGACTATGAAACCCAGAATCAGATGGTGGAGGAAGCCGTTCAGGCAGGCACTGAGGCCCTGGTCTTCTCCGCCATCCACTATGACAACAACGCAGACGCCATTGATGCCGCCGCCCAAAAAGGGGTCAAAATCGTAGCCATTGACAGCAACGTGGACTCTCAGGCTGTGAGCACCTACATTGGCACGGACAACTATGCCGCCGGGCAGATGGCAGCTCAAGCCGCTCTCGCCCGGATGGAGGGAGAGCTGCACGTGGGCATTATCAACTATGATATCAGCTCTGCCAACGGCCAGGAACGTGAGCGAGGCGCCGTGGAGACGTTCACCCGCAGCGGTCGGGCCCAAGTGGTCAGTGTCATCAACACCCTGGCAGAGTCCCACATTGCCCAGACCGATACCACCGCCCTTCTCACCCAACACCCGGAGATCAACGTCCTGCTGGCCTTCAACGAGCCCACCAGCGTGGGCGCCGCCAAGGCCATCGAGAATCGGGATGCCGCCGATGACATCTTTTTGGTGGGTTTTGACTCCAACGTCAGTACCGTGGACGGCCTGCAAAACGGCACGGTCGATGCCCTCATCGTGCAAAATCCCTACGCCATGGGATACCTGGGCGTGGAGAGCGCATACAAGCTTCTCACAGGACAGGGTAAACAAGTGGACCCCACCGTGGACACCTCCACGCAGATTGTCGATCGGAATAATTTATTCTCCATCGACAGCCAAAAGGCGCTTTTCGCCTTTGAACAGCGCAAAGAACCGTCATAGTGCACAATTTGAGCGTTCATTTTTTTCGCATGTTGTTCAGTTGGAATAATTTTTTGCCCTTCTTTCGGTGATTTTTCACCTTGTTTTCGCCAGGCAATTTCGGTAACATAGAGGACAAGAGATGGAGCTCGCGTATGCTCCGTCAATCACCTAAATTTGAAAAGGAGAATCGTTATGAAGAAGAAAGTGCTTGCTTTGTCTCTGGCTGCTGCTATGGCTTTCAGTCTGGCTGCCTGTGGTGGCGGCGGCGAGGGCGGCGATACCGTTGCTAACAAGGATAAGCCCATTGTCTGGTTCAACCGTCAGCCCTCCAACGCCACCACCGGCGAGCTGGATGCTGATGCTCTGAACTTCAACGAGGACACCTACTATGTGGGCTTCGATGCCAACCAGGGCGCTGAGCTCCAGGGCACCATGATTCTGGATTACATCAAGGCCAACATCGCTGACATCGACCGTAACGGCGACGGCATCATCGGCTATGTGCTGGCCATCGGCGACAAGGGCCACAACGACTCCATCGCCCGTACCCGCGGCGTCCGCTCCGCTCTGGGCACTGCCGTGAAGGATGCTGACGGCAACATCATCTCTGAGGCTGTCGGTACCAACGTGGACGGCAAGTCCGAGTATGTTCAGGACGGCAAGCTAGAGATCGACGGCAAGACCTACACCGTCCGTGAGCTGGCCTCTCAGGAGATGAAGAACTCCGCTGGCGCCACTTGGGACGGCGGCACCGCTGGTAACGCCATCGACACTTGGGCCTCCGCTTTCGGCGACCAGATCGATGTCGTGGCCTCCAACAACGACGGCATGGGCATGAACATGTTCCTGAAGTGGTCTCAGAAGAACGAGGTTCCCACCTTCGGCTATGACGCCAACTCTGATGCCGTGAAGGCCATCGCCGACGGTTACGGCGGCACCATCAGCCAGCACGCTGACGTTCAGGCCTACCTGACCCTCCGCGTGATCCGCAACGCCCTGGACGGCGTGGACATGGACACCGGTATCGGCACCGAGGATGCTGCCGGCAACGTGCTGAGCGAGGACGTGTACAAGTACGATGCTGAGAACCGCTCCTACTACGCTCTGAATGTGGCTGTCACCGCTGAGAACTATGAGGAGTTCCTGGACTCCACCGTGACTTGGAAGCCTGTTTCCAACAAGGTCAGCGAAGAGACCAGCCCCAAGAAGAAGGTGTGGCTGAACATCTACAACTCCGCCGATAACTTCCTGGGCTCCACCTACAAGCCCCTGCTGGAGAAGTACGACGACCTGCTGAACCTGGATGTTGAGTACATTCAGGGGGATGGTCAGTCCGAGAACAGTGTTGCTGACCGTCTGACCGATCCCAGCGCCTACGATGCCTTCGCCATCAACATGGTGAAGACCGACAACGCTGTCACTTACACCACCAAGCTGTCTCAGTAATCTGTAGCTACGTGGTAAAATTCCAGTTCGCTAATCAGTTGTAACATACGCTATTAGGGAGAAGGAATTCTCCGTTCAGGAGAAGCGATTCTCACTGTACGGCAGAAGGAATTCTCCCTAATAGTTTGTACGTGATAATCTCGGCAGGGTAACCTGTCAATTTGAAACAGGAGTAACGAGAATGGCAGAAGCAAAGAACGATATTGTCCTGTCGATTCGCGGTATGTGCAAGTCCTTCGGTCGTAACCGGGTGCTGGATCACATCAATCTGGATTTGAAGCGGGGCTCCGTCATGGGCCTGATGGGCGAGAACGGCGCCGGTAAATCCACCATGATGAAGTGCCTGTTCGGTACATACCAAAAAGACGAGGGCAGAATTTACTTTGACGGCAAGGAGATCAACTTCTCCGGCCCCAAGGACGCTCTGGAGAACGGAATTGCCATGGTGCACCAGGAGCTGAACCAGTGCTTGGAGCGCAACGTCATGGACAACCTGTTCCTGGGCCGCTACCCCACCAAGGCTGGCGTCGTGGATGAGGGTATCATGAAGAAAAAGGCCGCCGAGCTGTTCCGCAAGCTGGGCATGACGGTAAACCTGACCCAGCCCATGCGCAACATGTCGGTGTCCCAGCGTCAGATGTGTGAGATCGCCAAGGCCATCTCCTATAACGCCAAGGTCATCGTGCTGGACGAGCCCACCTCCTCCCTAACGGTGAAAGAGGTGGACAAGCTCTTTGAGATGATGCGGATGCTCCGGGATCAGGGCATTTCCCTGATCTACATCTCCCACAAGATGGATGAGATTTTTGAAATCTGTGATGAGATTTCGGTGCTGCGAGACGGTAACCTGGTCATGACCAAGCCCGCCAAGGAGACCAACATGGGCGAGCTGATCAGCGCCATGGTGGGCCGCTCTCTGGAAAGCCGCTTCCCCCCGGTGGACAACACCCCCGGCGACACCATCCTGTCGGTGCAGCACCTGTCCACCAAATTTGCCCCTCATCTTCAGGACATCACCTTCGATGTGAAAGAGGGCGAGATTTTCGGCCTGTACGGTCTGGTGGGCGCTGGCCGTACTGAGCTGTTGGAGACCATCTTCGGTATTCGTACCCGTGCCTCCGGCCGTGTGTACTTCCGTAACAAGATGATGAACTTCAACACCGCCAAAGAGGCCATCGACCACGGCTTCGCCCTCATCACTGAGGAGCGTAAGGCCAACGGTCTGTTCCTCAAGTGCGACCTGACCTTTAACACCACCATCGCCAATCTGAACCAGTACAAGAGCGGCGTGGCCCTGTCCGACCCCAAGATGGTGAAAGCTACCAACAAGGAGATCCGCACGATGCACACCAAGTGCATGGGCCCCGAGGATATGATCACCAGCCTGTCCGGTGGTAACCAGCAGAAGGTCATCTTCGGCCGCTGGCTGGAGCGTGAGCCCCAGATCTTCATGATGGACGAGCCCACCCGCGGCATCGACGTGGGCGCCAAGTACGAGATCTACGAGCTGATCATCAATATGGCCAAGCAGGGCAAGACCGTCATCGTGGTCTCCTCCGAGATGCCGGAGATTTTGGGTATCACCAACCGCATCGGCGTAATGTCCAACGGTCGCCTGTCCGGCATCGTCAACACCAAGGAGACCGACCAGGAAGAGCTCTTGAGATTGAGCGCAAAATACCTTTAATGGGAGAAGTTGAATATGGCACCTGTGAAAACAAATATTTTGACGGCTGAGCAGGAGGATAAGCTCCGCCAGTCCATCGACGAGTACGTCGGCAGCATCCAAGCTAAAATTGATGCCCTCCGGGCAGACGGCACTGACAAGGTGCTGGAAATCCAAGCCAACTTGGACAGCCTGAAGCGGGACCGCATTTACACCCAGCAGGAGAAGGACTCCATCGCTGAGGGTTGGCGCAAGGAGCTGGACAAGGCCAAGGCTGTGGAGGCCAAGAACAAGGCCGAGATCTCCAAGCTCATTGCCGACGCCGAAACCTATTTGAAGGCCCACTTCAACCAGGACTACTTCCAGTACGTAGCCGCCAGCTGCAAGGAGGAGAAGTCCTTCGCCCAGCAGAAGTATCAGGCCACCGTGGCTGAGCTGAACCAGGAGCACCAGAAGGCCCTGTCCAAGCTCTCCGATGCCCACGAGATCAAGGACGAGAAGTACGTCCACAAAAACCGCCTCTTCGACGCCAAGATGCAGCTGACCAAGGAACTTCAGGAGGTCAAGGACCGCCGCCATGCCGCCTATGAGCACAAGTTCCACCTCATCGACCTGCTGCGGATGTCCAAGTTCACCGTGGGCGAATCTCTTGCCCAGAAGGTAGAGAACTACCGCTACACCTTCAACACCCGGAACTTCCTGCTGAAGAACGGTCTGTATCTGGCCATCATCGTCATCTTCATCGCCCTGTGCTTCATCACCCCCGCTGTCAAGGGCGTGCAGTTGCTCACCATGAACAACGTGCTGAACATCCTGCAGATGGCCTCTCCCCGTATGTTCCTGGCTCTGGGCGTGGCTGGTCTGATCATGCTGGCCGGTACCGACCTGTCCATCGGCCGTATGATGGGCATGGGCATGACGGTCTCCACCATCATCATGCACAAGGGCATCAACACCGGCTCTGTATTCGGTCACACCTTTGACTTCACCGGTATCCCCGTTGTGGGCCGTGTGGTCCTGGCCCTGGTGGTCTGCATCGTGCTGTGCACCATCTTCACCACCATCGCTGGCTTCTTCACCGCTAAGTTCAAGATGCACCCCTTCATCGCCACCATGGCCAACATGCTGGTCATCTTCGGTCTGGTGACCTACGGCACCAAGG
>ERZ1643249.981-NODE-981-length-29892-cov-50.789389_pt1 | contig 29892 bp, 29 predicted proteins | sample MGYA00579263_ERZ1643249 | MGnify/ENA primary metagenome ERZ1643249 (study PRJEB29033, sample SAMEA4952264) | chicken gut metagenome | biome: Broiler Chicken; feature: Gastrointestinal Tract; material: Caecum | place: Ireland | collected 2018 | study: Broiler...
CAAATAACTTTGCTTTCGGGGGGATTAATACGTCTTTGATATTCAAGAAAGTTGACTAACGAGAAGCCTTCAGTTTCCTCAGAGATTCTCTGTATTCTTTTCTCAGAAAAATTTTCTGGTTTGTTAAATCTTCAATCTGCTTTTGATAGCATCTTATTTTTTGTTTCGTTTCAGGATTATTGCAGTAGTCTGATTTTGCGAGCTCTTGTATAGCAAGCATTTTTCCCTTCACCTGTGCGTTGATAACTTTGTTTTTAATCATTTTATGATTATGAAGCATTCTTTTTTGTACTCTATAACTACAGTTTTCTCTGCATGAGCAGGAACCAGCATAAGCAGAGTTCATGCCCAAGAGCAGTGCGAACATCAGTATAAGCAGTTTTTTCATAATCATTCCTCCCCCTTTATTTTAAGGTTAGACTGTTTTTTGATGGATAACAATCGGATGGTTGACCAGTGTTTGGGGAGTAAAAACCGGGTATGGGGAAAGGAAAATCAGAGTGAAAAAAATTTTTTAGCAATAAATATTTAGTATATGACTTTATATAAATATAGTCACCAGAGGAGAAATTTTGGAGTTTTATGGAAAATAATAAAGTTGCTATGTCAAATTTTGAGCAGGCAGCAAAGATTTATGCAAACAGGCTCATGAATGCGTCTAATAATACTTATTTTTTGCAGCAGGAGGCGAAACCTGATACCGTAGAGATTAATGGTCAGGTGAAGACGGCAGAACAACCGTTAAGCAAAAAGAAAAAATTAGCCATTGCAGCAGCAGCGGCAGCAGCTGCAGCGATTGCTTTTGCTTCAAATCTGAAAAAAGGAAGAATTGTTACTCCAAAGTTCAATCATGAACCGTTTCTAAAAGATTTTCCAAATGTCAAACAGCTTGATAAGACTATATCAGAGACAATCAAAGATGTGAAACTGGATTATGGATTTTCTGATAAGCTGAAAACAGCAGATGAACTCAGAACGGCTTTAGAACCTTATGTAAGTAGCTGGTCTTTAGATGATATTGCAGATAGAGCCGCAAAAAATGATAACTTGAAAAACAACCTGAGAGTTCTCACAGGGAAAAATTTTATCGGATATGACAGCAATTTTAACCGCACCAAAGCTCCTTGCAACTATTTTTATTCAGATATCTTTGACGTTGCTGAAAAAATAGACAAAGATTTGTTTGAAAATTTCATCAAAATGGCTTCAAAAAATGCAGATGGTATATACTCAACAGATATTGCTAGAATAGTAACGTACTACAAAGGAGATTATCAGGATGCCTCAAGGTTTTTGGCTCTTGGAAAACTTATCAATGATGAACTGCCTCGCAAGAGTACTACTATAAACTTCTCGACTATTTTGAACGATAATCCTGAGATAAATTTCAGAGATGCTGCCAATTTTCTCAAAAGTCTGAAAAAAGGTACTGTTGAAAAAGATTATACGGATACCTATTATCTTGAGCGACTTCTTTGTGATAAAGATGTTAATATCAAATCTCTGACAAAATTTTATAATTCTTTGAGTGACAGAGTTGTTGAATTCTTTGATCTTCGCTTGCTACATAAGTTGGTCGATGATTCTGATATAGACCTGAAAGAAGTTTCTCAAAAACTAAGTTCAATACCTGAAGAAACTCTGAAAAAACTTAAATCTTCAGATGATGTTATAACCTATCTCAGATTTGAAGATTTTCTCGGCAAGAAGAATATCAATGAGCTGAGTCAGGCAGAAAAAAGAAAACTTATGAACAAACTCGTGAAGAATAATTCCGCATCTTTCGATTTTTCATCAGATTTAGCTCCTATTCTTCCCAAAAATCAGGAAGAATACTGCGCTTTGTTGAGCAAACTTGCAAGATCAATAGGTATTGATACAAAACCTCTATCTGCTCAGGATAAGAAATTCTTTGAAGATAGTCTTTCAAGGCTTGATAGCAGCATCAAAAAAGTTGATTTTGATAAAGCCTCCATTTCTTTGAAAATTTCAAGACAAGACTTTATTGATAGTGTATCAAAACAGATGGAAAAACTTGATGACCTTGAAAAACGAAAAGTAATGGATTATTTCGGTTTTGAAATCGTTGATGGGAAACTGAGAGGTTATCCGATAAACCTCAACAACGGAGAGAAACTTGCAGAAATAAGCAATGAAAAAACAAAAAAAGTTATCGAAAAAATCAGACCTCTTGTCGTTGATTTTTCAGAACATAATCCGATTACCGTAGCAGGCGTAGATAAAGCTTTTGAGAAAGATTTGAATGATATTTTGAAAGGTCTTCCCGAGCTGCGGTCGATGATAGGCAAGGCACAGCATGAAACACATGCTTATTCTCTTGATAAGCATACTCTGAAAGTGCTGCAGGGAGTTGTATCAGACCCGAGATTTGCTTCTCTTCCCGCAGAAGATAAGAAAGTTTTATCAATAGCATCTCTGCTTCATGATATTACAAAAGCAGAAGGGCTTAGAGATCCGATGCATCCTATGGAGTCCGCTTTTGATGCGTATTATATAATACAAAAAATGAAGCTCCCGGAAGAGCAGCAGTTGAAAATCTATGAACTCATCAAATCGCATAACTGGTTAGATAGATTGAATCATCCGAAAAATACGCCTGATGATATTCAAAGAATTGCTCAGGATATAGCTTTTGATGCAAGACATACAAATACCTTTGAACTTGCGAAAATTCTTTGCAAAGCAGATATGCAAGCTGTTAAAAAAGACAGCTCATTCTTCAAACATCATGAAAAAACTCTTGATGAGATGAGCGCAACTGTTGATAAATATCTCAAACGTATTCATGAATCTCAGATTGTTCTCCCTCAAACAGTTATTCCTAAAGCTTCACAGATAAAAAACGGTGTCCTCAAAGAAGCTGACGGTATAAAAAACACTGTCATTTATATGGACAAAGCTGGTGATAACCTCGAACTCCTCGGCTTTGAAAAGGGTACTACGAAAGATAACTGGAGAGCTCTTGTCCATGCACTTGAGTATGACTCCCAGATGCAGAAGTTCAATACATTTTCGACTATTGATACAGAAGCACTCTTGAGTACATCTTATATTGACCCGAAAAGTTATAAAGTATTCAGAAAACAGGGGCTTATCCTCGATGTAAACACGAATGATATCCATGCAGGTTATTGTACTGATTTCGGGTCAGGATATGGAAAATCGATAGAACTCTTAAAATCCGATTATCTCTTCAACGGACAGAGAAAGACCAATGGGGTGGAAAAAGATGCCTGGAGAGGAGATAGAACAAAGTATAGAGATTATATCCCGGATCTGATTAAGTCCAAGATGAATATCAATGATGATGAGTATTCAAAGTTAATAGAAAAAATTCAGGGCTGTAAATCTTTGACAGACATAGCAAAAGTTGACAGCGATTTTGCAAAAGCACTCAAAGAAACTTTCTCTGAAATGGAAGCAACAAAACGAAGAGGCGGCAGACAGTACAATGAGATGCTCATTTCAAGACCAAAAATTCAGGGTGTATTTGCCTATGATAAGCCATATCATAAAATTCCGGAATTTTTGAGAAAATATGCGCAAGAAAATGATTTGCCGATTATTATCTTTGGTTCTGCATAAAATTTTCTAAGCAGATGTAAAATTGCTCATTTTGTGATTTGTGTACAAACTTGTGTTTTAAGGAGTGGATAATTGTAAATTATCTCAAGATTACACATGGAAAAAAGTTAATGTCATCGTTCATTTAGTTTGAGCAAAAGTTGCAGATAGTTTGAGCATTTTTTCAGAACTTATTAAAAAACAGGTGAAATATTTCACTCATTTTTAGGTAATGAGATATATTCTTCAATTATCTCTAAAGATTTATCTACAATATGAGACTTTTCATTGACATCACCTAATTTGTCAGGATGAGAGTAGTAGTTTATAAACTGTTGATTGTTCATAATATCTTTATTTTCTTTTATTTTTAGCAGCCGTTGTTTATATTCAGAGTTCAATCCAAGTTTATTGACTATGCTAATTATCTTTAAACTATAAAAACTACCGTTGGTAGACATTCCAATATCAGAAAAATGCTGTAACATTTGAACAATTTCAAAATCATTTTCTTCTAAAAATTTTATCATTTTATCTTTTATTACATCTGAAAAATTATATGCAGCTCTTAATATTTCTAGAATGATTGGAGAATAAATATTGTAAAGAGACAGTTAGTTTGAGAATTCTCAGACACAAAATGAGAATTTCTTATTTTATATAAAAAAAAGTAGGAAAAATTCTAAAACTAAGTGATAAAATTCTCAAAGTAAAAGATAATCATTCTCAATCTTAAAGATAAATTAATTGTAAATATAGACACATAGGTAATTTCTATTAACCTAGCCTTGTTAGATAATATTTATTATTTATATAACTTTAGCAAGGGAATTATGTCTAAAGAAATATGGCTATCAGTAGATGAAGTTTCTCATTTAAGCGAAGAAACTAAAGAGACGGTTAGAAGAAAATGCAAGCGTGGCGAATATGTTGCAGCCTTTGAAAAACAAGGAAAATATAAAAATTATTTTATTTCTTTAGACTCTCTGCCATTAGAATTCAAGCGAAAATATTATAAGCAAAAAGAAGACAATAAAGATTCAAAGTTTTATAAAAAAGCTCCCGCTTGGGCAAAAAAACAAGCAAGTAAATATCTTGAACTTATTGAATTAACTCAAGGGATGAAACACAAAGAGATTGTTGAATTTCTTGAAAATTGGAACAGGGAAAACCCTGATAAAAAATCCAGTTATTCTGCATTGTGTAAGGCAAAAGTTAAATTTAAACAATTTGGAAAAGATGCATTATTATCTAAAAAAGGGTTGAAAGATAAAGAATATCGTATAAAACCTGAATATTACGAGTATTATAAAAATCTGTATTTAAGTTCAAATGCCCCTTCAATTTATAATTGTTGGTTTAAAACATTGGTGTATGCAATGGATAAAGATAATATTGCAGTTGCTAATTTCCCAAGTGAAAAGACTTTTGACAGATACTTGAAAAAAGATGTTAGTCCGGCATTGATTGAGTACTTAAGACATCCTTGCGACAAAGTTTTGGCAAAAGATTTATCAAATCTTGAAACAAATGAATGTTGGTGTGTTGAAAGTTATCAGTTTGAATTTCCTGTCAAATTTAAAAAACAAACTTTTTATCCTTGGATAACAGTAGTAAAAGACCTTAAAACTTCGAAGTGGTTGAGTTATTTTGTCTACCATAGCTTGATAGAAATAGACCATATTTTTCAAGCAATTTATTATGCTCTTATAAAATACGGTGCACCAAAAGAAGTTATTATAAAAAATACAAATTTTCACTCTTACATCAATAGCGTTGGGAAATTAAAGAAAGCAGATATAAATTTTTCTACTTTTAGAATAAACGGTGCTATGGCAAGCATAGGTATTAACACTAAGTTTATACTGCCTAAAATATTAAACATTAAATCTATAGCAACTGATTTAAAAAATTTAGAAAAGCCAAAAGCTGATATAAATTTATTTGAATTAAAAAATGTTTTAGACGACTATATCGAAAACTCAATTAATAAAAAATATTTTAGGAGCAAAGCACTTGCAGGACTTAATCCGAATAAATTCTGGGATAAAACATATTTACAACAAACTTATGTAGATAAAAATGAATTAAAATTTCTATGCAAAAGAAATGCAAATATGGTTGAAATAGGTCGAAACGGTATTTATGATTCAATAACAGGAAAAACCTATTGGTCAGAGAAGATTAGTTTAAGCACAGGGAAAAAAGTATTTTTCAGACGAGATATCTATTCGGATGACGATATTGCAGTTTATGAAGCACATAACGAGAAATTCTTTGATTTTGCACGGTATATCCCGCCAACTCCTGCACTTGCAAATACTTTAGAAGACAAAGCCATTGTTCAAGATTCTATTAAAAGGAAAAGGTGGGTTTTAAAGCAGGTAAAATCATATCTAAAAGGTATGAAAGAAATCCCTATTGAAGAAAAATTGGGGAATTATAAGGCTGTATATGAGTCTGATAAACAGGAAGATAAGCCTAAATACCATAATGTAATAATAAAAATGACTTCTATGGATAGAGTTGTTAAACAAATTAAAGAACAAGAGCAGCTTGAAAAAGAATGCAATGAGCTGATTTCAAAATTGGCAAAAGATTTAATGTAGTTTTTTTATAGAAATTACATGTCTGCGAATAGAATTTAAAATAGTTATCCGTAACTTCCGACTTTTCTGCCGCATTTGTCGTATTCGGTAATTCTACCTGATGAGTCTTTTTTGAAAGAGTCGACCTTTCTTTCAAATCTGTCATAAGAATCGTAGCCTGAAGTTGTTTGCCTTTATGAACCTGTCTTTTGACCATACCTATCATAAGAAGTAACAGCAAATGCAACATTTGCAAAAAATAACATTAACAATAAAACTAAGATTTTTTTCATTCTTAACCTCATTTATAAATGACAAGAAATAAAATATTTATAAATTATAGCCCTCAAGTTTATTTTTTATGGATTTCCAGTTTTTGCAATGTTTTTCTAATAATTCATAAAACTGTGTATTATGGTTATAATATAAACAATGACTTAATTCGTGATACAAAACATAATTAATACAGATTTTATTTGTTTTTATAAGGTCTATATTAAGAGTTATAATATTTTTACTTTTGTTATAGCTTCCCCAACGTTTTTTGAATTTTCTAATTTTCAAAAGAGGTTTTTTGATGCCATATTTTCTAAAATCTTTAAAACAAAAATCTAACTGTTGTTCAAAGACTTGTGAGGCTTTTTCTTTATACCAATTTTTTAATAAATTTTCTATTTCCAAATTATTACTACAGGAAATTATAAAATAGCCATTTTTTAATTTAACTGACTTTGTTTTTTTATCAATAATATTTTTTAAACGATATTGTTTACCTAAATATAAGTGAGTTTCTCCACTTATAAATTTTGGGAAATAATCAAAATGAAATTTTCCATTAAAAAATTGTTGTTGTTTTGAAATCCATTTTGCTCTCGTTTTTATTTTTGCAAATATTTTTTCAAGAGGTTGTTCAATAGGTGCTTTTACTTGAACGTTTAGTGATGGTAATACATTTATACTTAACGTTTTGCGAGATTCTCGAACTAAATCAAATTTTATGGTTTGTTTTCCATATTCAATTTTTTCTTGCGAACAAATCATGAAGCATACCTTCTTTTTGCTATTTTCATAGATTCATCAATAATATAATCAATATCATCAAAAGTTAAGTCAATATTAGCTAAATCTTTAAATTCAAATAATATATCTTCTATATCATTTATAATTTTATTTTGTAAATCATTATTTTTTATCCAATCTACATATTTATTATTTAATATTACGTTATTGATTTTAATGGCAATATCTGCAGCTACATCTTTAGTGCAATTATATGTTTTAATTTTTTCGTAAATAACTCCAAAAAATGCTTTTGTAACTTCATTATTTGAGATTATTGCAGGAACATCATCCCCGGATCTTGTTCTTGCCATTGAAAGAATTTCTGTTACCCTATTTAAATATTCATTATCATTTTTTAATCTTTCTCCTTGATCTATTATTTGTTTTGAATATTTTTCTATGGTTTCTTTTAAGAGTTCTGATAATTTTTTATAAAAAATAGGATCATCTTCCCATTTTTCAGAAATTGTTCGAGTTATTCGATAAGCTATTGTATCGGCTTTTGAACGAGGATTACTTTTTTTATCAACTTCTGCCTTAAATTTTTCGACATCAAAAATATCCACAGGTTCTACAACTTGAATTATTTCATCTGACGTTACATAAGTATCAATTAATTTTTGAATTTTTGTTTCATATTCTTTTCGGTCGATTGTTTCAGCATATCTAGATTTTAGAGAAACTCTTAAATTTAAGAAAAATTTTAAATCTTGCTTGTAAGTTATAATTTTACTTTCAGAAGTTTCTTCCAAAAACTTAAAATTACCAAGAGCTAACTGCAAAGTTTTTGCAAAAACATTTAAACGATCGTAAAATTTATCTCTATCATCTTCAAATTTTAAATGTTGCTCATATGCTTCAATATCATATTTGTTTATTCCATTAAAAAGTTCCCACAAATCTGAATGTTTTTGAGGTAATGTTTTAATTTCATCTTGAGCAGATATTAAAGCATCTTGGATATCTTTTTCATCAAAATCTCCAATATTACTATATTTTAACAATGCTTCATCCAATTCTGTAAGTAAACCATAATAGTCAATAATTTCACCATAATCTTTTCCTTCTTCAAGTCTATTTACTCTTGCAATAGCTTGTAAAAGTCCATGTTCTTTTAAAGAACGTGCAATATACAATACGGAATTTTTTGGAGCATCAAATCCAGTTAATAATTTATCTACAACAATTAAAATTTCAGGATCAGGTGCATTTTTAAATTGATTAATTATTTGGGTATTATATTCTGTTTCACTACCAAATCTTTCCATCATTCTCTTCCAGAAAATATTCACTTCGCTTGTATTTTCTTCATGAATATCCTCATTGCCTTCTCTGGAATCCGGAGCAGAAATAATTACTTCTGAAGATACCATACCCAATTCATCTAAATATTTTTTGTATTTTAATGCAACAGCTTTTGAAGGTGCTGTAAGTTGTCCTTTAAAACCAGTGCCTTTATATTTATTCTCAAAATGTTGACTAATATCTAAAGCGACATTAGCAATTTTTTGTTCTGCTTCATTTAAGATTTTTCTTGTACTAAATTTTTTCTTTAAATCAGCTTTTTGCTTGTCTGTTAAATCTCTTGAAATAATATCAAAATATTTATCAAAACTTGATTGTGTAACATTTTGGACTGCCAGTCTGCTTTCATAATATAAAGGTAAAACTGCTTTATCTTCAACAGCCTGTGTAATCGTATATGGAGTACCAATAATACCACCAAATTTTACAGCTGTACTTTTTTCTTTTTTCATTAACGGGGTTCCAGTAAAACCAATGTAACAAGCATGCGGAAATACTTTTTGCATAAGAGCATTTGCACTTCCATATTGGCTTCGATGACTTTCATCAACAAGGACAAAAATATTTTGAGAATTGTCAATAACTTTTTTCTTGTTTATTGCTGCTTGAAACTTATTAATAACAGTAGTAATTACAGTTTCTTTGTTTTCTGTAATCAAATTAGCTAAATCCTCCCCACTTGTAGCTTTTTTAACATTTTTACCACAAGAATGAAAGGTATCAAAAATTTGTTTGTCTAAATCTATTCTATCTGTAACAATAATTACTTTTGGATCAATAATTTGCGGTTCAAGAGAAATAGCTTTTGCAAGCATGACCATCGTTAACGATTTGCCACTACCTTGAGTGTGCCAGATAACTCCCCCTTGCCTGCGGTCTTCTATTATAACTTTTATTCTTTCTAATGTATCCTGTATTGCAAAATATTGCTGATATCGGGCAATTTTTTTTATGCCGGAATCAAATACAATATATTTATAAACTAATTCTAATAATCTATCTTTAGAACACAAAGCATATAATAATTTATCTTGCTCAGTTACAAGTCTGCCTTCAGTTTCTAAATTATCAAAATATTTTCTAACATATTTGAACCTATCAGCAAAAAGTCGGTCTTTTTTATCTTCTGATAATGGCGTATTAATGAGCTTTTGTAAATCTGCTTCTTTTAGCTTTTGTTCTTTCCAAGTTGCCCAGAATTTTTTAGGAGTGCCGGTGGTTGCATATTGAGCCTTATTAGTAGCCAAAGCCAAAAGAATTTGAGAATATTTATATAAATGCGGAATACCATCCTCTTGCTGATTCCTTATATGTTGTGAAATGGCCTGTTCTATAGGTTCTTTCATGTCAGGTCTTTTACATTCAATAACACAAAGAGGAATCCCATTTACAAACAACACAATATCTGGACGATATTTCTTATCACTTGCAGTCCTGCTCACTTCAAATTCTTCTGCAACATGATATACATTATTTTCAGGATTTTTCCAATCTATATAATTTATTGTAAAACTTTTACGGTCATTGCCTATTGCTTCTTCAAAACTTTTACCTAAAGTAAGCAAATCATAAACTTTGGAATTTGTCGTAATCAAACCATCAAACATAGTGATATTTTTTAAAGTATCAATTGCTCCGCGAATATTTGCAGGAGAAAACGGATAAACTTTACCTTTAAAATTTATCTCATTCATTTGCATAAGCTGTCGTTCTAAAATATCTTCCAGAATAACATTACTTAATTTCCCTTGACGCTCTTTTAAAACCTCATCAGGAGTTAAATATGTATATCCCAAATTTTGCAATAGCTGCAAAGCCGGTATCTGCGATATATGATCTTCTATGAAAGATGGTATTTGCATAATTAAAACTCCCATTCTACGTTTGTTTTTAAAATCAATTCATAATTTTTTAATCCAATTAATGTGCCAAGAGGCATTAATTCAAAATCATTTATTCTATTTTTGTTGTCCAAAAGATTTCTCATGTTTGGTTCCATTTGCGTTAAAAGCTCTTCTATTTTTTTATTAGAAAGTATTTTTTTGCTATATTTGTTTAATATTTCTTTTTGATTTGGAGCTATATTCATATCTTTACAAATTTGTTCTAAAATATCATTGTTAAGTGCAGATATTTGCCATAAAGAGTTATTAGATATACAAGGTATTATAATATTATTTAAAGGGCCATTATATTCATTTTCAAATTCTTGTTTTGTAAATCCTTCAGCAAATAAACCTGTATAACTAGTTTTAATTTGTTTTATAATTTTGTTTTCATTTTGAGCAAAAGACATTTGCCTTATGCAACCAATTTGCATTAAATATTGAATATCATTATCTAATCTTTCATAGTCAATTGATGTATAAAATTTTAATAAAGCATTAATATAATTCTGATGAAAATCCTCTAAAGTCTTTGCAGGATAATTTATTGTGATTGCCAATAAATAACTTAATATATTTAACTGATTGTTTGTCATTTTAGATAATTTTTCTATGGCATCATCTAACAATATGTCTTTTAAACTTCCAGGTATTTGTTTTCCCTTTTCAATTAATAATGCTATTAATCTATTAAGTTTTTCTTTGTTTCCATATTTCGCGTATCCTTTTTGTGCTTCGAAAATTGCGAGTTGCATATTGGGCTCAGATAATCTTTTAAAAACTTTTTGTATGATTTCTTCTTCCTGTTCCGTAGCTTTATCTATGAAGCCATCACTAACTTCTTTTGCACTTGTGTTCATTTCATCTTTTGCATTTTCTTTTAATGTTGGCATACTATTTTTAAACACTTCTATTAATTCTTCTTTTTTATTATTTCCAATTATTTTATAATCGTTATGGACTATAGTAACATTATTTAGCTGCATATTTGTTGAATTATTGCCAGACAGTTGTTTTTGAATTTTATCATTATATGAACTTATATTCATATCTCCATTTGATTGGTAAATTTTTGAGTTATTGCCAGCTTTTTGAATTTGTTTATTATGTTTTTGTATTCCAATAAAGATTCCCCCCATACCAAATAATGAAATAATGGAAAGAATAATTTTATTTAAATCTATCTGTTTTAATAGTTCATCAAACATTTAGTCTCCTTTATATCTTAACTCTAATTTCACCTGTGAGGAGTTTTTGCATTAGACCTTTTTTCTGCAGTTTTAGCATTTCAAGTTTTTTATCTAACAAACTTATTTCCTCATCACAATTGCTTAATATTTCTGCTATTTTTTGTTGGACCTCTTTTGAAGGTATTTCTACTTTTATTATAGAAAAATTATTAAATTTTAAATTCAAAGTATCTTCTACAATTCCTTGAGAAAATCTCCAAAAATCATGTATCATATGAGGAGTTTTAAACATATAATACATATAATTTACATTGATTTTTTCAGTAGGAATACAAACTGTATATGCTGGACTTACAATGCCTTCATAATTTGATACTCCACAACGGCCTTGCCACATACGCATAGTATTATAAGCAATATCTCCAATACAGACTTTAAGATATTTAGATTTGTCTTCATTAGAATTATCTTTTGCATTCAACTGAGCTCGAGGAATAATACCAACCCCATCGCAAACTGATAAAAGTTCTAAATTTGTACAATTTGTTTCTTTTCTGTTAGTAAAAAGTTGACCTAACTTATATATTTTTTTATCAAATTGTGTTTTTTTACGGGAATATAACCTTTGCATCAAGGCTTTTTTGTGCAGCTGTTTTTTTTCTAACAGTTTTTCTAAAACTTCTATCCCATCATCCCAACAAGATAATACTTCCGCTATCTTTTCTTGCTCTTTTAATGGTGGTAAAACTAACTTTGTTTTATAAAAGTTATTATCATTTAAATTTAGCAAACCGTCATTTCGAACGCCACTATTTATGTATTTGAAGAGTTCTTTGCCATGTGTATTATTTTTAAATAATTGTTCATAAAAGATATTATTACAAAGTTTTTGATTAAGTGCAAAACAAATAAATACATTTGGCACCGCAACATCTTCTTTAAAAGGTTGTAAATATATGCAACCCTGTGGATATTTTAATGAATTACCCTTATTGTAAGCAAAAGTACTAGGGGGTAAGCAAATGTAATTAGTATATTGTTTACCCGCAATATCTTTACCAAATTTTTGGGCTTGAGGAACAAAACCTTTACCAGCAGATAAACTCATAGGTGTCCTTTTTTTTGTTCCAACCTTCTCTACTATTGAAATAGAGATTTCTTTTAGTTTAACAACTTCCCAATCTTCAGGAATCCAGCCTAGTTTTGTTTTTTTATATCCGATTTTATTTGCGTTTTTATTTGTCATTTTTATACCTTGCTTCAATTATATAGTCATAAATTTGAAAAATATATTCTGCCATTTTTTTGCTTTCTTTCCATTGACAATGGAGTTTCCCTCCACCCAATCTTTTGTAGTAGTAGCATTTTTGTTCATTGTGAACGATATTTTCTACATATTTTAATTTTTCTTGTAATTCTTTTTCTTGAAAATTACTACTACCAATTGCAAACAAAAAGCTCCAATATGCTTTAAATAATCTATCATTAAGACTGCCTGTTTCTGTGGCAAGAATTTTTACTGCTTCATAAAATCTGTTATACAAAGAAAAATCTTTCTTTATATCAATATACATTGGCATACTATTGCACCTCCTTTTTTACAGGAGCAAATTCTGCATTGTTTTTTACTATTCCATAATTTGCATTACCCAAAACGGCATCTAATTCTGATAAAATATTCAAAAACTCCTTTATTGCAGATAATTTCCCTTCTCTTGTTTGTGCTGGATTCTCGATATAATTTAAAATAAAACCACACATTTTTTTATATTTTTCTAAATCTTTATTATTTAAAAGAAAGGCAAAGTTACTGGAATTAGCGAACAACCACTGTCTTATAACTTTAGCTTCTTCTATCTCACCTAAAAATTTTGCAGCAACTTCATCAAGACGATTAGCTAACTCCAATCGTTTCAGACGTATATTTTGCAGGTTCTGTTGATGACTTAGCCAGCATTGAACTCCGGCAAAAGCTGCAACCGCTATTGCACACATCCATTCAGCATTCTGTTGTAAAAAGTGTAATATATTCATTTAACTTTAAACCCTGCTTTCTTAAACATTGATTTTATTTCATTGGTAAAATCTTTTTCAATTTTTGCAACTATTTTATTTATTGCAATACGTCTTATAAATGTATAGTCATTAGAGTGACCACAATTTGCACATCTTATCATATCTCCCGATACTGGTTTATAACCTTCATAAGGGAGTTGAAATGTTTTTGCCTTGCAAAATACACATTTTAAGTTTACTTTATAAGTACGTTCTTCCAACATTTATATCCCCATTCCTGATAAAAATTTAATAATTTCAACAGCACAACCAGATGTAATTCCGCTAACTACAGGATTGCTAATAAATTCTTTCAATTTAGTTAATGCATTCTTTTTTTCTTCTTCAGATGCATCCGATTTTTTAATTTCATCAATTAAATAATAAAATATATTGTTTATATTTTGCGTATTATTGTTACCTGCTTGTAAATTTGTTGTGGTTACAGGTCCATTAAAAGTAATATTTGTAGAATCACCTACCGCTGGTTTGTATTTTGCTCGTTCAACAGAAACCGCTCTTGCAAAGCCTTCATCTGTTAATTGCAGAGAATCAAATTCTTCATGACCACAACAGAATCGTTTAATAAATTCATGTGTCATACAATATCTAATAACAGTCGTAAATTCATCATCCGTTATTTTATTGTTTTTTTTAAAGTTAGTTAAATCTTCACCTTCAGGTATAGTTTCATCTTGAACATCTCCGAAATATTTTTCAACCCTTGTCAAATGGAAATCAAAAGAACAAGTTTTAATTGTTGAACCTTTCTTTTCAAGTTCATTTTTCATATATATTAATAATTCATTAGCAAAATTTTCTTTTTGTTCTGGTGATAATTCTGTTGTGTTTTGCATTTTTACTCCTTATTTTTTGATATTCTTTTAATTTCTTCAATTTCTTTTGCAAACTCAATATCCGAGTCTATGATTTCTTGCTGTCTGCGTTTTTCATCATATTTATGATATTCAGCTTTCGCTTTCTTTTCCGCTAATTCCTTAGAAATTTTACCTTTGTGAGTCAATATTTCCATTTCATTAAGACTTAATAGTCCATCAAGTTTTTTTGCCCAATCAACCATTGCCATAGGGATTCTGCGTTCTGCTTGTAATTCTGCATAATCAAGATACATAACTGTCAATCGGTCAAGCTTTTCCATCTCGTCTTTTTTTAGATAATTTTTAGCAATAACTACATCCGGAGCAAGTAATTTTTTACCGTTCCATGTTGTTAAGCCCATATTGATTTCATCAGCATTTGCCCTGGAATGTATAATTTCTGCTGCTGTTTGTCCAGTCACTGCCCAAAGCATTTTATTCTGAACCATTGCAAAGAAATCTCGTGTAACGTCCGCTGTTTTATCGTAATCAACACTTGTTGTATAAATATCTTTAATCTTTGCATAAAAGCGTTTTTCACTCGCACGAATTTCGCGGATTTCTTTTAACAGTTCTTCAAAATAATCCTTGCCTTCAGGATTTTTCAAATATTCTGTATTAATTGCAAAACCTTTAATCAAATATTCTTTGATTCTTTGAGTTGCCCATTGTCTGAATTGAGTACCTCTTAATGATTTTACTCTGTATCCGACAGAGATAATCACATCCAGGCTGTAAAAAGATATTTCGCGGGAAACCTCGCGCCCACCCTCGTTTTGAACTATCCGGAAATTCCGGATAGTTGAAAAGTCTTGCGGCAACTCATTTTCGACAAATACGTTAAGTATATGTTCGTTAATAGTTCTAACATCTTTTTGAAAAAGTTCCGCCATTAATTTTTGCGAAAGCCATACTGTTTCATCTATTAATCTAACTTGAATCTGTTTTTCACCATCCGGAGTGGTATAAATTAAGAATTCGCCAAGTGAATTTTCAGCGTTAATAAGATTATTTTTCTTTTCTTCCGGTAATTTTTTTTCGTTATCTTTATCCATTTATTCCAAGCTCCTGTAAGTATCCTTTCATCTTAGATTGGACGTCAGCTAATTGTTTTTCCAGATTTTCAATTTCTTTTTGAGTAGCTTGAATATCAATTTCCTCCTCTTCCTCAAAGGTATCTACATAGCGAGGAATATTCAGATTATATTCATTTTCTTTAATTTCATCTAAAGTAGCTACATAAGAATATTTATCAATTGTTACACGTTTTTTATAGGTATCAACAATTTTTTTGATGTCGCAATCCCTTAAAATATTTTGATTTTTGCCTGATTCATATTCTCTGCTTGCATCTATAAACAGAATATCGTGTGATCTTCTATTTTTTTTGAATATCAATATTGCAGCAGGGATTCCGGTACCGAAAAACAAATTTTGAGGAAGCCCAATTACTGCATCTAGGCAATTATCTTGTTCAATAAAATGTCGTCTTATTTTTCCTTCAGAGCCTTCTCTAAATAAGACACCATGAGGAACTACAACCCCAACTTTTCCGCCATCTGCAACAGCGGTTTCAATCATGTGAGAGATGAAAGCATAGTCGCCTCTGTTTTTTGGGGGAACGCCTCTCCAAAAACGATTGTATTTATCTGATGATGCGACTTCTGCTCCCCATTTATCTAATGAAAATGGAGGGTTTGCAACAACAACATCAAATTTCATTGTTGTATCTCCCTCTATTAGCTTGGGGTTGTTTAAAGTGTCACCCCATTCAATTCTTGCATTGTCTTTGCTGTGCAAGAACATGTTCATTTTACATAATGCCCAAGTACTACCGTTACTTTCTTGGCCATATAATGAGTAATTATCAGAACCGACTTCATTTGCGGCTTTAATTAACAAAGAGCCTGAACCACAAGCAGGGTCGCAAATTCTATCACCTGCCTTGGGTTCTACTAGTTTGGATAGAAGTATAGAAACTTCCGGCGGCGTATAAAATTCTCCACCTTTTTTCCCTGCATTTGCTGCGAATTTAGCAATTAAATATTCATATACATTTCCAATAATATCAGCATTACCGACTTTAGAGGGTCTTAAATCTAATATTGGATTAGCAAAATCTTCTATTAAATTTTTGAGTCGGACATTTCTTTCTTTTGTTTCACCAAGTTGCATGTCAGAATTAAAGTCAATATTTCTAAAAACTCCTTCTAGTTTAACTTTATTGTCTTCTTCAATTTTTTCTAATGCTTGATTTATAAGTTGTCCAATTTGATTATCATTTCTATGAGCATATAAATAATCATAAGTACAAATTTCATCTAATTTAAAACGTTCTCTTTCTAAACGGCGCTGAATCCTTTCTTCATTATCGCCAAACTCTTTTTTTAATTCCTCATATTTATCTTTCCATACATCACTAATATATTTTATAAATAAAAAGACTAGTATATAGTTTTTGTATTCAGACGGATCTACGACACCTCTAAAAGTGTCACATGCTTTCCATACAATGTTATTGATTTCATCTTGGTTTATTGTAGTCATTTGATTCTCCTAATATTTTTGTAACTCTTGTTTTATAATCGCCTGAGATAATATAAACCGTTTTTCAGCAATTATTAAGTGTAATTCTTTGATTTGTTTTGTACATTCTTCTATACCAGCAATTAATTTTTGTTGTTTAAGGGGAATTAACGGGACTTTTAAAGCTTCTAGCGTTGCTTTACTAACATTTGCGATAGTTGTACCAGTTATTTGTCCAGAATTCATAGAAAAATACTTTTTTGCAGCAATACTATTAAGCCAAGTGCATATGTATTCTGGTAAATATCTGTTATCATTAATTCGAATAATATGACAGGATGATGTAACTGTTGCATTCTCTGGAATACTACTAACAACAACTGCGTTGTTAGTTAACCCTTTTGCTTTAAATAGAATATCATTGGGTTTGATAATTTCATCATTTTTCATATCTTTTGCTACAACTTTTTTGCAGTCATCTTTGCAAAGATGAACTAATCCTGTTGTAGATATGGCATCCATATTTAAGAGATTGACGTCTCCATGTGGAGAATATTCTATTTTACTTCTAAATACATGACCTGTTATAATGTATGAGATACTGTTTAATGCATGTTCCATCTTACACCTATGTTTATTTTGTAGTAAGTAATGATACTCATAATTTTATTATTTCAAAGATTTTTCTATTTGTCAATGGATATTTTGTAGTAAGTATATATACTCACACTTTATTCTTTTTTTATTTTGTTGCAAAAGGTTTACATTAGAGCCTTTTATGGAAATGGTATAAAAATTTAAAATATTAAGAACTGTAACAAAATGTTGAAATATTACATATCAAGAGTGATGAATACGACACCTGAAAAAGGAAGTCGCATGAGTAAAAGTAAGAAATACAAGATTAAACAAAAAGATTTTAGGAAGTTAGAAAAATTAGCTGAGCGGATTTATAATACAGTTGTTGTAATTGATTATTTCTGTCAAAAGCAGCAAGAATATGAGGAGCTTAGAAACATTACACCAATTATTGAAAATCTAAGGCGCGATTCTGATAAATTAAATGTTTATTTCATAAATTATCCGGAAAGTTTTTAAACATAATTAAAATGTTGTTTAAAAGCTGTTTAAAAATGGTTTTATGTGTAAGTAAATGTGCTTTGTAATAAAATCTGTGTCCAATAGCATAAAGTTTCTTAGAAACGATTTTAATGGGCTCCGTTATGTAGCAGTGTCCAGCCCCAAAATTTCTCCTTGAATTTGTTTTATTGTCTTTGAGGATATATTAACATTTTTAACAGCATTAGCTGCCTTAGATTTCGCTACTGAATCCTCGTATTCTTTTACTAATTTAATTAACGGCAACAGTTTTGATATGGCAAAAAGTCTTCCTGTATCAATTTTTATACCTTTCTCGATATCTTTTCTTATGGATAAAATCAGCTTTTTGGCAAATAAATATAACTCTTGATGAAAAGATATGTTATTTTGTCGAAAATCATCTCTTAATTGTTTCCATCCTCCGGCTTGTTTCCATCTGCGGATTGTCCTTTCGCTAATATTTAGTTTTCTTGCTAGCTCTTCTTGTGTCATATGACCTTTAATAAAAAGTATTTTTGCTTGTTCTTTTAATTTATCGTTCATCATAAAAACTCCTTTCTTCAATAAAATCTCTCGCTACTACACATTAACTCGTTTTTATGGCTTTTCAAGCGCCTGCAAGAAAATTTGTGTCCGAATGATACATTTTGAAAGAGTTTGCTTGATATTTTACTCATTAAGAGTGATGAATGTCATTGCTGTAAATGAATATAAGGGGTAGCAATGATTGAATTAGACAAAAAATATAAACTTAAAAAGATTAAAGGCTTTGAAAACTATGATAATGAGTATTACAAAGTAATCGGCTTTTATAACTCCGACACTGTAATTTGTGAAAATGTTTGCAGAGAAAGCCTTGTGTTTATGAAAGAGTTTTTAATAGATCCACAAAAGCCTGATGAAATCTATTCAGATTTGATGTTTGAAAGGAAAGAATAATGACAGAAAAAGACTATGCGCTCTATGGAACAAAGGTTTTGAATTTAAAAACACAAGAAATTGGCTTGCTGATTTGTATTTGGAAAAATAAATTTGCAGATGCAGAGATAGATTACGCAACTTGTGTTGATAAACAAGGCAAAAGATACAATATAGAGCTTGATAACATACGAGGGTTTGAAGATGATTTTTGCAAAGCGAACAGTTGAACCTTTGGTGAAACTTGTGAGCCTGTATCTGAAATGGAGCGTAGCGAAATGAAAGTGAAAAATAAACTGACAAGAGAAACTTTAGAAATAACTTATCCTGAATTTAGAAAAAAGTTTGCAAAGGAACTACAAGTAGCATTTGAAAGTTATCGCAGGACACAATTAAATAAGTATTCTTATAACTTTAAAGATGATAACTCAATGGAATACAATTTCTACTTTCAGCTTCAATGGAACTTCAATCACTTTGGAAATTCTAATTGGTATATTGAGAAAATGTAAAAGAAAAATATTTATAACTTGTTTGATATAATTTAAATATAATGAATAAAAATGATGCAAAAAAAGAGGAAGAAAATAGTTTATTAAATAATTTCTTGAATACGAAAGTTGGTAATAACTGGTGTTTAAAGAAAAAAGTTGTTGAAAAAGTGGGTAATGAAACTCCTGACTTTTTGCTAAGAACCTTTGATAACAAAACATTAGGTTTAGAAATCACTGAATTTTATGTAAAGCACGACCATCTTAATTTTTCAAGAGTTTTAACTAGGATTGGTAATAAAATATGCCAAGAAATAAAGAAAAAATATAATATCCCAATATCTATGGTAATTGATAAATTTGATCCAAGAATATGGGACTCGGATCATAAAGAACATTTAGATGCAGCTTATAATCCTGGTTTTTCTAAAGTTCCATCGCAAAATCTTTTTATGGAAGAATTAAGAAAACTTGCTTCTGATAACATTAACGATATCAAATTAGGAAAACTTATCAAACAATGGATTCAAATTGAAGATGAATATTATCAAATATCTATTATTGATTTTCCTTCTATTTCATCCGGAAAATATGATTGCCATGTAAATAATACAGGTATGTTAAAGTTTAATCCGTGTGATGAATTACAATTATGTATAAATAAAAAAAATCAAAAAATTAAACAATATCAAGCAAAATGTGATGAGTGTTACTTGTTGGTAACAGTACCATCAAATAAAATAGGTAATTATTGTATCTTTACAGATGAAATATCTAAATATAAATTTGAGTCAAATTTTACATCAATTTTCTTATATGATATAGATGAAAATTTTTCTTGTATTTTAAATACTTAAATCTCCGGTAAATTATATCTTAAGAGATAATTTCTTTAATGTTACTATTCCAGCTTTCTTCTAAAAACCAGTCATCTTCAGATATTGCTTTTTGATGTTCAGTTTGAATGGACCATTTTGTTTTTAAGTTTTCTTTGAATCGTTTTTCACAATATGCTATAAATAATTCCATTTTTTCTTGTATATCATCCTCGGTTTTAATTCGACGTATTTGTTCATACAATTTTTTCTTTTCAATTGCAAACTTTCCAAAACAACAATTCCGATGTTCTTTAGGATTGCTCCCATTTGCATCATGAATTTTTGCGCATTCACTATCATGGCAGTATTTTCTTTTTCTGTTGAATAATTTGACTCCTGTCCGATGTATAAAACTATTAGGGTTTCCGCAATAATGACATTGATTATATGGTAATTTAAAATCAATGTCAGACATGTCAAAGAAATTTAGCTCATGAATATTTACAAGAGTCCATTCAAGAGCATTTATATAATTATTACAATCAAAATTAATAATACAAATAGAGGGTGCTTGCTTTGGAATCCAATCAGAATAAAAATAATTTATTCGTTTAATAACTAAGCTTAATGCACTTGGAGGAAACCCTTGATTAATAATTTCTTTTATACAATTATCAATTAGATCAATATCGTAATTTTCATATTGCAACAACTCTTTTTGATTTTCTTCTAAATCAAGGTTTTTATACTCTTTTATAGTTTGTTGTTTTTCTTTTAGCCATTTATTAAAAGTTTCTTTTAAGGATATTTTTATAGAATTTTTTAGTTTTTCATTCATTTTATGCCTCTTTATATATGTACCACAAATTGGTCATTTTAATTACATATTAAAACTTTTATAATATATTTGTAAAGCAAAAAGGAGAATACAATGAAAGAAAAATTAACAGAATTTGGATTTAGCAAAATCCCCAATAGTAACTTATTGCAAATGCAAGATACATTAATTTATCTTACAAAAGCTGATTTAAGAACAAGAACTTTCAGTGTTGAAGAATTTAATATTCATTATTCAAGCTTAGAAAACCATTTTGAACATGTGTTTATATTAGTAGAAATTGAGAAGCCTGATAAATATTTGTTAATTGAAAAATCAATTAACAATCCTGATTTTGGAATTTATCGTCGCAATAAAATAGGTACACCAATTTGGAAATATCGATTTGATGTTATTCCTGCTATGAATGAAGATACTGAATCAATAGCAGCTGTTCAAAATATTTATAAATTAAATGATGAAAAACTGGATACTGAAGTCCTTTTGGATGAAGAAAGTGTATTTTGTATTTTAAGTGATTATGTTAAAGAAAGCGTATGAGGATAAAATGAAAAAAGCTTTGATTTTTATGTGCCATATCCTTTATTCTTTCAAATTGTGTATTTGTAAGCTTGGTTGCTTAAATAAAATTCCCTAATTCATCTAAAAGCAACTGATTATTTTCTTTCTCAACAACATTAATAGGCACAATGCTTACTGGAGTATTATTAAAATATTCCCATTTTGTTACTTCTTTGAAATTATTTGATTCAGGGTAAAGAAGCATTATTTCAACTTCTTCAACTTCTGCTTTATTGTTTTTTATCAATTCAGAATACGCAAATAGCTGATATAAGTCTGCTTGTGCGACATCAAATTTTGCAGAAGTAGAATCTAATTCTTTCCATTTTGCATCAAGTATGATTGCTTTATTATCTTTAAAAATAACAAAATCCATCTTAGTTTGAAAAAGATTATTTTTAAGAAGATAATGGCGACTATATTGCGAATTATAAGATATGTTTGCGGATTTTAAAATTGATTCAATATAATCTTCGAACATTTTTTCTAAAGGGAATAGCAGCGCCGGAAGTTTTGAGCGACCCTTTTTAGGGAAAAAGACTTGCTTTCTTAAGAAAAATTCTGCATATAATAATGGTCTTTCATAGTAGGAATTTAATCTATTAATATTTACTTCTTGCAAATCTTTTTCAAGATTTGTTGAAACTAAAACATCATCTAACTCTACCAAAAATTTTCGCAAAATCTTTTTATTATTATCGTTTTGAGTTTGTTTAACCAGATATAAACAAGCAGTTTTCAAAATTTTATTTTCTGCAATATCTAAGCTAAGCTCGCTATAATTAACAAAAAATCTGCTTTGGTTTGTAATGTTATGTTTTATATGCTCTGCAAAATTTAATTTACCTTTATATTTATTTAAATTTTCTGATTTTCTAATGTAAGATTTTTTAATACCTTTTTTTAAGATTTCACATAAATCATTGCAAAATACTGATATAAGTATTTCTATAACGTGTTTATTTTTTTTAGTCTGTGAAATGACATCCTTGTTGTGTTTATATTCTCTTGTTAAATTTTTAGATGCCAAAACAAGATTTTCAAAAATTTTACGACTTTTATCTATTGTATTCCCACTAAGTTTTGGTAAAATTTCCAAATAAGTTCCATCTTTTAATTGTATAATTCCTGTATATTTGTTTATACTGATACAATTAGCTTTTGCAGAATATTCTAGCCCACAGTCTTGATTCTCTATCAAACAGTATTGTTTTAATTCTTTAAAATAATCAGGCTTGCAATAATTTACGCAACACAAATTATCGCCATCTTGATAATTACAGCTGCTACATTCTTCCTTGCAGGAATAAATATTTTTATTTTCGTAAACAATTATTGATTTATTGTTCATTTTCTTTCTTAGTAAGTTTTTGAGCTTCTTTTAATACATTAAACCAGTTTTCTTTTGAACTAATGTCATCAGGCTTACAATTTAAAACTTTTGCAACTGAGTCAATGTCATTATAAAAATATTCATTTAATAGTGGTAATATTCTGTTTTTATAAGCTCTTTCAAGCTGTTCTTTATTTTTAACACCCATTAAATATGAATGACCAATTTGATGATCTCTATCATAATCTTTTTTAATTCGGCCATTAATTTGGGTTAATAATTGTTCTAAGTCAACGCCTTCAATGTTTTCGCTTAGAAGTTCAGGTTTTGGCATCATTTCCTCAAAATCAAAACGACGTCTTAAAGCAGTATCTAAAAGAGCAATAGAACGATCCGCTGTATTCATAGTTCCAATAATATATAGGTTATTAGGAACTCCAAAAGGTTCTCTTGAATAAGGAAGAGTAACTGTCATTTGATGTTCTTTGCCAATACGCTTATCTTCTTCAATAAGGGTTATAAGCTCACCAAATATTTTTGAAACATCACCCCTGTTAATTTCATCAATAACAAGAACTGCATTAGATGATTTTGAATTATTTTTATTATTTATTAAATTTAAAAATGTATCCCAATTTATTTTATCATTAAACATTCCTGTAATAGTCGGAGACACAAATTTTGAATTGTAAATATTATCTGATGAAATATTTATATTTTTTCTAATCCAATCTACCTTTCTTTGTTGATGTCCATTTTCAATGTCAGAGTTATAGAAATAATCACCCGTTATTTTTGCTATACCTTTTATTGTATTCATAGATCCTGGAATTACAACAATAACATCTTTACCACTTTTCAAATCATTGTCTATCCATAATTTAAATAAATTCAATTGAGATATACACTGTTTTCGACTTTCAAAATCTTCTGGGATTTTAGCTATTATTTCTTCTTGACTATCACAATTAGAAATATCAATATCATTTCCCCAATTTATTGCAACACAGTCATTTTCTATACAATATGCAAATAATGATTCATTAGGAATTAATATTTTATACACACTGATATTGTCTTTATTAAAATTATATTTTACTTTTGTTTCAAGTAATTCCTTTGCATTATTACATATAGTCTTAAAAATACCATTTTGTAATTTATATCTTAGTTCTTTTCCATTTTCTAAATCAGGTTTAATACCTTCAACAAATTCTTCGTAAGAATAAGATTGGTGGAAGGTTACAAATTCAATCTGACCTTGTTGTTTTAATTCGTCAAATTTTTCTTTTAAAAGCTCGTAGTTTTCTACATTTCCATCTTTATCTTTTTGTATTAATTCAGGATTTGTAATTTCTATAGCTTTAATAACTGTATTATATGTTTTTCCAGTTCCAGGAGGTCCATATAAAATTTGGTTTTTTAATTGTGGATAATTTTTAGATTGCAATTTATTATTTACTTCTATATTTTCTATTGCAATTTTTGAATCTATGTTCGCGACATAATACCCAAAATCAATGGCTAGAGTTTTCATATAAGGATCTTGGTAACAAGTTTCATCTAGATGCGAATATAAGATTTTTTTTAATTCAAAATCATCTTGTAAAATATTGCAAATCAAATCATATAATTTAATATGATTTCTTATATTGTTTTCATATGCTCCTTTTCTAAAATCATATTCACTGTGCAATTTTTCCGCAACAGATTTAATTTCACCAAATTTAAAAATATAATATTTATCCGGATTTTTTAACCATAAATACACAGTTATAGCATTTTCTTTTTGATAATGTTGATAACCTGGAGTATACATATTACATAAATCTTCAGAACTTTTTTTAAAATTTGAAATTCTTTCTATAATGTCTTTGTCTTCATTATATAAATCTAAAAACATTGCCCTGACTTTTTGGCAGTCATAATTTGCATATAATTTAATCATTTTTAATGGGAAATATTGATTTGAGCTTAATAAGTTATAAGTTTGAGCAAATGAATTATCTAGCATTTTTAAAAAATCTTTTGCATTTATATCCCAATTATCTTGAAAACATTTTATGGCTTTCCACTTAAAATTTTCATCTTCCCATATTTTTGAAAAATTATTTTTATAGTATGTAATATATTTATTGATATAGAAATCTAGTTTTTTTTCTTCACTCATACTTCACTCCTTTTCTACAAGGATAGCACAAAAATTTGCAGGATTTACTCTACACCTAAAATTTCACGCTCGATTAGGAAATGAAGTTTGCAGGCAATTTAATTCTTGTCTAACTTTTCCAAGCTCGGGAGATTTAAATTTATTTCTCGCAGCTGTCGGATATCTTCTATAGAATATTCTCTTTCTAGTCTTCTTCTAAAGCTTGTATGCGAAGGGATTGTCCTTTTAGGATTTTCTTGTTTTATAATTTCAACACATTTTCTGATTGAATATTTATCAGCATTTAAATACAACTCTTTAAATCTATTATATAAATCATCCAAAACAACAGTTCTGCCTTTAGAGTTGCCATATTTTGGAACTATACCTTTTAGCCCGTATTTTACATATTTAGACTTTATTTTTATAAATTGCGAATAAGATATTTGGTAATTAGGATATTTATTTGAAAACTCAGCTAAAAATGCCTTTAAAGCTCTTCCTTTTAAGTTACGTACGAGCTTTAGTGCTGTAATATATTTTATCAGATAAGGTTTTGCATAATCCGGTGCATTAATAAAAATATCCTCTTCATTTTGCTTTATAAACATATTATTTGTATTTATGTTTAAAGGAATTACTCTTTTATAGCCTTTTTCTTGTGTAATTTCACTCTGCTTAGGAGGTAAATTTTCTTGTGAAATAGCTGTTTTTAGATAAGCATATTCAAAAGAGGAAATTTTAAAAATCGTTTTTTCCTCTAATAGCTCATCCAATATGGGGTGTATTTCGTTTTCATCTAATTCGGATAGAATTATCAAATCATCTAAAGATATTCTTTTAATCTTTTTAATTATCTTCAATATTGTCTGTTTCATTATTTAAAACCTCTTTAATCAGAACTTCATCTATAGTGATTAATCCGTTTGATTTTGCTAATTGTTCTGCTTTATTTATTATTTTTACAATTTGTCTGAATCTGTTTGTATTCGAATAAATAGATTTTATTGCACATTCGCTCATCTTAATTTCGGATAATTCATTAATAATTATCTTTATATCTTGTTTTGAAAACGGCTCAAATTTAATTATTTCAGATATTCTGTCGTATAAATGCTTGTACCTTTTTAGCCGAGAATTAGCATTAGTCATTCCTACAAGCACAATAGGAACATTTGTTTTATCATGAATATCCCTTAGGGTTTCAACGGCTTTTGTTTCAACCGTTAAATAATCAATTTCATCAATAATCAAAACTTGAGGGTTCATAATAAGATTTCTGATTACCTGATTAAAACATTCTGAAGTTCTTGTGCTTTGAATTTCTCCCATTTCATCAAGAATTTCACAAAGAAGCCACTTTGGTGTCATTAACTGAGTACAGCGGATTAATAACGCATCATTTTTTAATGCCCACCAGTTTATTGCTTGTGTTTTTCCAAGCCCCGGCTCCCCATATACAAGTCCTATACCAGGAACACCTTCTGCTCTATTTTGCAGGTTATTCATCATTGTTACAAACCGCTTTACGTTATTAGTTTTTACAAAGACTTTTTTCATATAAAAATTCCTATTTCTGTCATCATTAACATTAATCACTTGCTTATACAGAAATTGGAACTGATTTTGTCTTTTTGTGTCTGTAATTTATGCCCTAAAAGCCGTTTCTTGTCTGTTACTTTTGCCTTTTTTATAACGAACTCTTTTGGGTAGACTTTCTCCAACTATTTTCAACCCTGACTAATTATGAATATATTTCTTTGTATTCATCAGATTTAATATATTCACTAAGCCATTTACGGTCATCGTTTCCTATGCAACCGTTTTGCATATGCCATTCATATCGTTCATAACTGTTCTTAAATATCGGGCGTGCAACAATTGAACTTTTTATTTTAGGTTCAATTTGTTGTTTTGGTGCTTTTAATGCTTTCTTTATCGAAATATTTGTTTGTGTTAATACTTCTTCTTTTTTATTAAAATCTTTTATTAATTCACTCTCTAATAAATCCATATCGTTAATATTAAAATGTTCTTTTATTGCTTTTATTGTTTTACGTCTTAATTTTGCTTGTTTTTCGATTTTTTGTTTGTAATCTTCAACATCTTTAATCTCTCCCATTTGATAAGCAAGAGGGTGGGTTGAAGTGACTCTTTGAGCTTTACAGAGAAATTCTCCTTTGAGGGTATAAACCTTTATGTAACTTAAATCAAATAAGCTGTATTTTATTATTACTTTTTCTTTTATTCCATATAATGCCTCATCAAAATAATCAGACTTTAGAAAAGTTATACCGTTTCTTCCTATGTGTTTAATTTCTTGTGCCATCATTAAATCATCAAGTTTGTTTTCGTCTATTCCTTGTTTTTCTGCTTCATCGAGCACTTCTTGAATTGTTTTATCCGTATCATTTGTGCAGGGTTGAGCGTGCTTAAATTTTAGCCATTCCTCTATTAATGCTATTGTTTGTTGGATTGTCGGTATAAAGTTGTTCTTTTGGTGTATTGTTTTATGGAGTTTTTCATTTCTTTTAAGGTATGCAGGTTTTGTTTCTATACTTGTTCCTATGTAGCTTGGCATAAGTTTTTCATAGCCTTCTTGAAAATCCAAAAAGAAACGCTCGATAACCTTAGCTCGAGCGTTATATGGAGTGGCATATATCGGTTTTATTCCTAATCTTTGATAAACTCCTGTAAATCCTAATTCTTCAAACTTTTTATCCCCGTTAAAAAATTTACTTTTGAAGGCTCTGCCGTTATCTTGATAAACAAATTCCGGAATATGATCCATTTTCAAAATGGCATTGCGTAGTGCTGAAGCTATATTTTGAGTACATTCTTCCAGCATAATTTCATATCCTACAAGTCCTCCGGATTTCCAATCCAAAAAGCCTAATAACGTTGCTCTGGTAGGTCTTCCCGTAAAAGGGTTTATTACTTGGAAATTAAGTGTATGTCCATCTGCGATTAACACTTGCCCAGCTTTTAGTAATGCAGCGTTTCTTACAATATATGGTTCAACCTTATCTTTTAAAGCTTTTTGTCCTTCTCTTGCAAGTATCCATTTATCATAGTTTTTATCTTTAAACCAGTTGGCATAACGTCTAAAGGTTACATCTTTAGGCAAAATTTCATAACCTCTTTCTTTTAAAATATGTTTTGTTAAACTTATTGACTTTCCTATTGAAAAAGCGTTTGGGGATAACAATATTTGTATAAAAATTTTTATTTGTTCTTCATTTAAGGAGGTATTGTACTCTTTTCTTGTTGAATATTTATATTGCCCGACTAATGCCGTCCAATCCTTGTTATAATCTAATAATGCTCGCCATCTGTAGAGTGAACCTATAGAGGTTTTGCCTAAATGTATGAAAATTTCCTGATAAAGCATTCCTGTATTGTATAGTTCAATAAATTCTTTATCTATATTTTTACTTTTAGCTTTTAGTTTATCTTTTTTGTAATTTTCTCTAAAATCAATCCAGTTAATTATTAAATCATATTTTGCAAGTGCAATTTTCTTTTGGTGTTCTGAAATTAACTTTTCTTGCTTAATATTTAGATTATTTAGTTCTATAACTTCAATTTTTGTGGAATTAAACTCATTATAGTATTCTTGAATATATTTAACTTGTAAATCTTCTTCAATAGTACTTAATTTAATTTTATATGTTTTACCGCCTCGAATATTCTCTGTCTTATATTCATATTTATTTTGGTTAAGAGAAAGCCTGACAGCTCTTTTTGTGATGTTTTTCAACTTCGCAAGTGTTTCAACATCTATCCATGTATCTTTTATATCTGTATTATTATCTGCCATATAATTCCTTATACAATTAAAGCTACTGTATATTAGCTTCCCTATTCTTAAATTGGAAGTAGTTTAGGGGGAAATGTGTTGATTTGTATCTAAATATATTGAATTGTTAAGCAGAATTTTATTAAAACACCACTAAAACAGCTTTAAAACATTAATAAAACAATAATTATTCAGCTTATAGAGTGAAAATTTGAAAATATTTCTCAGAGTTTCTTCCACCTTGGCTAAATATATTCAAACAGATATTTTTTACACTTAGTTTTAGAAAAGTCTATTTTAATTTGAGAATAAATTTTTGATTTATTCTCCTCAAATATAAATGGGGAAAAATTTTCCGCCTGTAAAATTCACTTCCGACTAAAAAACAAAATTTTATTTCAATTACCTGAAAATGTAAAATTATAATAGAATGTAATCAAAAATTTAAACGTCTAAAAGCTAATGTTTTAGGCGTTTTAAACAATTTATAAGAAAAAATCGGCTTAATCAATTGGGGATTAATACAAATTACTCAATTTTGTCCGCCCCTGTAATTCAAACACAGTCGCATTATTTAGGTATATCAAGTGTTTCAAGAAGAATAAGTGAGTATTTTGCGACCCTATAATCGGACATTTTGAGCTTTTCAATTACCTATTTCTCATTTTGAGGGAAGTGCCTTAAATACCTAATATATCGATACTTTTGGGAGTATTAACTAGTGAAATTTTAGAATTAAACTACCTGAAAAGTTATAAATATCTGTAATTTTGCAGCTTTCAAGTTTTATTTTTAGTGTATTTAATATG
>ERZ1643249.986-NODE-986-length-29774-cov-10.525657_pt1 | contig 29774 bp, 42 predicted proteins | sample MGYA00579263_ERZ1643249 | MGnify/ENA primary metagenome ERZ1643249 (study PRJEB29033, sample SAMEA4952264) | chicken gut metagenome | biome: Broiler Chicken; feature: Gastrointestinal Tract; material: Caecum | place: Ireland | collected 2018 | study: Broiler...
CCACAAACACCGGCTATCGGTCGGCAGCCACAAACACCGGCGATCGGTCGGCAGCTGAGGCAAAGGGAGCCGAATCAATTGCTATTGCAACCGGGATAGAGAGTAAGGCCGCTGGGGCGATAGGATGTTACATAGTCTTAGCAGAATGGGAGATCGCCGAGGATTCAACGTGGCACATTAAGGCCGTTAGAAGCCACAAGGTGGACGGAAAAGTCATTAAGCCGGGCGTTTTTTATAAATTGAAAAACGGCAAATTTGTAAAAGCAGAGGAGTAAAACATGAATAAAGTTATCATCATGGGCAGGGTAGCCCGAGAAATTAAACTGACGTACACGGCAAGCCAGGTCGCAGTCGCCGCGTTCCCGGTGGCCGTTGACAGAATCGCAAAGGCCGGAGAAGAGAAAAAAGCGGATTTTCCACAAGTCAAGGTTTTCGGCAAGCAGGCTGAAAATTGCGAAAAATTTAGCGGCAAGGGCTGCCGGATCGCCATAGAGGGCAGAATCCAAACGGGCAGCTACACCAACAAGGACGGGGCAACCGTCTACACAACCGAGGTGGTCGCCGAGAGAGTGCAGTTTATAGATTTTGCGAGCAGCAGAAAAGATGAGCCTGTACAAGATGGCTTTGCCGCCATAGATGAGGATATACCGTTTTAGGAGGCAGAGATGGACAGGAAATCGAAGTGCAGTAAGTGCAAGTATTGTCGCCAGCTGCAAGGGTTTAGCACTAAAACAGTAACGCTCTGCTGCCTGTATATCCTCATGGAGGGCAGGCCCCGCGGCGAGCCGGCAGGCGATGAATGTTCAAAGTTCACACCACGCAGAAAGCAAAGGGTGGGCATTGAGTTCAAAAACAGTTTTCCGGAGTTCACAAAGAGGTGATGACATGGGAAAAAGCCAACGAGAAAAAGGGAAACGGGGCGAACGGGAGCTTGCCCGCAGACTCAGAGAATACGGATATGACGCCCGGAGGGGGCAGCAATACTGTGGCGTAAGCGGAGATGCCGATGTGATCGGTCTGCCGGGAGTACATATCGAAGTCAAGCGCACCGAGCGATTGAGTCTGTACGACGCCCTTTCCCAGGCTAAAAGCGATGCCCGGCCTGGAGAAATGCCGATAGTGGCACATCGGCGGAATAACTGCGAATGGGTGGTGATCCAGCCATTAGAGGACTGGATAAGAATATACCGCGAATGTGTTGCTGCAAACAAGGAGATAGACGATGGAAAGGATATATTTTAACGCTAAAAAAGAAATGAGCTGCCTGTTGTCACATTTTCACGGTGTGGCAGTAGACAGCCGAAAGGCCCCGAATGTTACATACCTGGCTAAAAACCGGAAATGCGGCATAGTCACAGTTGACGGGGTGGCGATCTGGCCGGAAGAAGAAACGCCGTCAATCATCGAGACGCTGACGGCAGGCATAAAGGCAGAGGCTAAAGAAGTATTTGACGAGATAAGAGACTGGAGGCGGTTCAGATGAAAAACTGGGAGAAATACGAGAAAGAAATCAAAGCATTAGGCATTGGGAACCTGGCCGTAGATAAAAACGGCAAGATCGGCGACTGTAGGGAAATGGAATGCGAAAAATGTATAGGCTATAAGAGCGGCTGCGACAACGCATTTACTAAATGGCTATATCAGGAGGCAGAATGAAACGAAACCCTGCGAACGATCTAAAAGACACCGTGTGGACATTCCTGATGGACTACGGACAGGAAGCGGACATACAGTCGCTGAAAGAATATGTCTATGACCTGATTGGAATGACCACACAAAAGACCGCCGGCCAGAGGAAAACGAAGAAAGATATAAACTGGGTTGAATTAGAGCCGACACTCATGGCAATAGTGATCGAGGCAACCTGTTTGGTACTATCCGGCCGGCTGGACGAACTGGAGGAAAAATGAGATTTCACTTATTCTTTGAACAATCAGGCACATTCAAAAACGAACTTAAAAAACTGGGCTACGAAGCTATAGATTATGATATTTCAAACGACTTCGGACAGACTGATGTAGTTATAGACCTATTTGCGGAAATCGAAAAATCCCATGCGGGAGAGGGAAGTATTTTCGACGAGATAGGCAAAGATGATATGATAATAGCTTTCTTTCCTTGCGTTCGCTTCGAGAACCAAATCATTATGAACCTGCGGGGCGATCACTTCGCTGCCAAACAATGGGGCGACGAAAAAAGAATAGAATACAGCATGAGACTGCATAGCGAGTTGGCGCACATGTACCAATTGATATCAAAACTGGCCATAGTGTGCATTAAAAAGGGAATACCCCTGGTAATAGAAAATCCATACAGCAGTCAACACTATCTAGCAAGGTATTGGCCGCTAAAGCCGGCAATCATAGACAGTGACCGCCGGCGTGATGGGGACTGGTATAAAAAGCCAACGCAATACTGGTTCATAAACTGCGAACCACAAAACAATATATTATTCGAATCAATAGAGTACGCAGAAGAAAGAAAAATAGAGAAAACAAGAAACCAAGTGCAACGCAGCATGATACATCCACAGTATGCCAACAGATTTTTACGGCAATATATCTTGCCAATAAAGGAGACAACATGAAAGAAATAAAATGTGAGATATATCGAGATTCCATGCAGAATTACAAAAAATATGCAATTCCACCGGCACAGCTGATAATAGCTGATGTTCCATATAATGTAGGAACAAATTTTTATGGAAGTAATCCCATGTGGTACAACGGTGGTGATAACAAAAACGGAGAAAGCAAACTTGCAAAAAAAGCGGCATTCAATTCCGATTTCAACTTTAACCTATATGAGTACTTCCATTTTTGCTCTAAGATGTTAAAAAAAGATGATAAAAAGCCGGTTCCTAGAGGGAGAAGCTCAAATAGTCCGTGCATGATTGTATTTTGTTCATATGAACAGCAGCCAACATTGATAGACGCAGCAAAAAAGCATGGATTTGTAAATTACATACCATTAGTTTTTATTAAAAATTATAGTCCGCAAGTGTTAAAGGCAAATATGAGAGTAGTAGGAGCTACAGAATATGCTTTATTGCTATACAGGGACAAGCTGCCCAAGTTCAGAAACGGCCTGCAAGTTGATGAAAACGGCAAAAACATTAGAGGGACAGGACATATGGTTTTTAACTGGTTTACATGGGAAAAAGACGGAAAAGAAATCCCCAAAATTCATCCGGCGCAAAAGCCTGTAAAGGTTTTAAAGAAGTTGATACAAACATTTACAGACCCGTGCGATGTAGTGATAGACCCGTGCGCCGGAAGTGGTAGCACGCTGAGAGCGGCCTATGAAACTGGTAGGTCTTCATACGGGTTTGAAATTGATAGGAATTTTTACAACAACGCAAAAAAACAAATGCTATCTTTTGAAAATGAGCAATTAAAAATAGCCGAATAGCATGGATGAAAGGAGCCAACATGACTAATTTTGAAAAATATAAGGATGAAATATTGGGAATAAGTAGAACCCAAGCTATTGCAATAAATAAAAGAAGAAACGCGCCAGAAAAATGTAGTTATAATGTATGCTCGGAATGTTTATTACACGAAGGGACATATTGCAACCAAAAGGCAATATTCCAGTGGTTATATTCTGAGTACCAAGAACCGGCACCAAAGCTGACTAGTATAGAAAGAGGGTTATGCGAGGCAGTAAAGTCAGGGTTTATTGCACGGGATAAAGATGAAATGTTATGCATTTACAAGACTAAACCATTTCAAAACGATTTGAGCTGGTTATTAGGTGGGGTGGGGAATTGGATAGAAATTGATGAAAATCTTTTCCAGTTTATAACATGGAAATCAAACAAAGCCTGGAGTATAGAAGACCTATTAAAGCTGGAGGTAGAGGAATGATTAAACAAATTATCAATGAATCACAAACCGTACAGACGACTTTTGCTGTTGATGTTAATGGAAGGCAAGTTACTTATGAGAAATTAAACAATGAATTTGGTTATATTCTATACACGGTTATTGGCGTTAATGAAGACAAAGAAACCGCGATTAAAGAATCGGACGCTGCCATTGATACAGTCATTGAAACGATGTGTGCCCAAAGTTATGACCACGGTTCGGAATGGCGGTTAGTGCAAAAAGAAGCGAACACAGATTTGCTGGATAGATTCGGACAGTACCTGGTAACAGCTTATTTTGAAATGAAAGATATTTATTAAAATAAAGTATGTCAGCAGAGGTAGAGCTGAAGCAATAGAAAGAAACCCCGAAGACAGAGCATTCTTTGAGAAACTGTATCCCGGCTGGACGTTTACTGATTGCATAGTTGAATACCCGGACGATAACGGACTGAAAAGAGGGACAAGCTTCTTTATCAGGATGAGAAAGGAAAAGAGCAATGAAAGCAAAAGAGTATCTAAGAGAATACGAACACCAAACGTACAAAATAAAATTGCTTGAGAAAGAGCTAGAGGAAGTAAACGACAACATAGATAATCTGTCCCAATATAGTGATGGTTTTCCAAAAAGGAAAGAACCATCGGACAAAGTAAGCAGACTGGCGGCAAAGCTTGCGGACCTGACTGCTGAGATAGCGGAAAAAAGAACAGAAGCACTGCTTAAAAAGAATGAAATCAGAAAAACCATATTAAAGCTCAAGGATACCAGATACATACAAATCCTAACAGAGAGATACATGCTATTAAACAGGTGGGAACAGATAGCGGTTAATTTAAATTACAGCTGGCGATATACCTTAAAGCTGCATGACCGTGCGCTTGAAGAGGTGCAAAAAATTATCGATAAGGAAAAGAGGACATAAAAGGACATATTGAAACGTGATACTATGATATTGTAGAAATACACGAAGGACATCCATTTAAATATCTCCTTTAACAGTCCCGGGCAAGACTAAAAACTGCCCAAAGATTATGAACTACGGAAGCAAACGCTGGAAGAAAAAAAGAGAAAAGATATTAAGGCGAGACAAATACATAGACAAAATAAAGGCTAGATACGGAATAACCGTAGAAGCTACAATAGTCCATCACATATACCCATCGGAAGACTATCCGGAATATGCGTGGGAAGACTGGAACCTGATATCAGTCAGCACATCAACGCATAGAGAGCTACATAAGCTGGATGGCAGTCTATCAGAAAAAGGGATAGAGCTAATGAACAGAACAATACCGCAGGAGAAAAAGAAATGATTGAGAAGCTAGAAGAGTTAAAGGATAAAATCATTGACGGAACGACAACCACTAAAGACATAAACACAATCAACGAATTTATAAATGTATTGGAGAAGCAGGACCAGATTTTAAAGAATGCAGCTCCGGCATTGGATGAATCTGAACTTGAAATGCTGCCGGCAGCTCCGGTGATAAATATTGGGGAGATACACATATACATACACGGCAGCAAAGAAGATGAAGAGGAATAAAACAAACATGAAGAGGGCTGAAGGAAGAGTAAAAAAGACAGGCAAGAAAAGAATAAAGGACCTGAAGAGGGTCAGCGAGGAAAGAATATCCCCCCCCTCATTCCCCCGTGCTCTCCGCCCGTCTATAATGCGATGGGTATAAACGTTTCCAACTCTGATTAAGTTTTTGGAAACGGTTTAATAAAATCCATGATTCAGAACACAAAAAAATAATATACATTTTATGCCAACAAAAATTGACACATTTTTTAAAGGCAAATTAAACGAATTTTAAAACAAAAAAACGCATAAAATTTCATACAAAAAATTAAAAAATTGGAACGTACTGCATAAGCCCTAGGGCATGCGGTCTATATATTGCCTACTGGGTGGGCATGGCATACAGGCTGCCATTAGTTCCAGCCGAAGCGCTATGGCTGGAACGCCTGTTGTAACAGATTCCAGAAAGGGCATGGGCACATGAGAGCGGTCACGTATGAGAAAAGAATAATTAAAGACATGAAGGCTGTGAGAACATACAAAGATGAGTTCATGCAGACAATCAAAGTTCTTGCAAAAATATACGAGGAATTCGACAAAGCTAAAGAACAGTTTGACCAAAGCGGAGGACAATATATTATTACATATACAAACAAAAGCGGAGTAACCAATACAGTTAAAAACCCACTGTATAGGATAATTGAGGAAATGGAAGAGAAAATACTGGCATACAACAGAGAACTGGGGCTGACGCCGTCAGGTTATAAAAAAATTATGAACAAATTCGAAAAGGAGAAACGGTCCGAGCTGGCCGAAGCACTGAAAGCTCTTGGAAGCTAAAAACTGGAAAGAAGTCCTGGAGTATGCCGAAAATATAAGAAGCGGCAAAAAGATAGCCTGCATAGAACAAAAGCAGGGGGTCGACCGTTTCTTTGAAGATTTAGAAAATCCTAACTATTGGTTAGATAAAGGAGCTGCTGAATTCTGCATAGGAATCATAGAAAAAACATTAAAACATCAACAAGGCGAAGACTTAGAAGGTCATCCGATGCAAGGACGGCCTTTTTTATTGCAGCCATTTCACAAATTCATAACATACAATATCGTTGGATTCAAACATAAAGACACAGACATATTAAAACATCACGAAGTATTGATCTACATTCCGAGGAAAAATATTAAGACCACATTTGCCGCCGCCCTGGCATGGGCATTAGCGTTATATTACCGCCGGAGCGGTTCTAAGGTTTATGTAACATCAGCTGCGCTGATGCAGTCACTGGAGAGCTTCAATTTCCTAACATACAACCTGGACAGAATGGGAGAAAGCGAACGCACCGGAGGAGGAATAAAAATAATTGATAACAACAATGAACATTCAATAAGAGCCGATTTCCCCGATGGCTCTGTTTTTATAAGAGCACTGGCAGCCAACCCAGATGCACAGGATTCGCTGAACTGCAATATAGCGATCGCAGATGAGATGCACGCTTACAAAAAAACTAAACAATATAACCTGTTTAAAGAGGCTATGAAAGCCTACACGAACAAATTGATGATTGGAATTTCCACAGCCGGAGATGATGAGCAATTGTTCTTAGGGCAAAGGTTAAAATACTGCCGAAAGGTTCTGAACGGAACGATAAAAGATGACCAGTATTTTATTTTCATGTGCTGCGCTAACCCAGACGAAAATGGGAACATAGATTTTACAAATCCAAAAGTACATGAAATGGCAAATCCGGCTTACGGCGTTACCATAAGACCGGAAGAAATATTAAACGAATCATTACAAGCCTTAAATGATCCGCAGCAGAGAAAAGATTTTTATTCAAAAAGTTTAAACGTATATACAAATTCCATAAAAGCATATTTTGACATAGAAGAGTTTAGGAGGTCAGACAGAAAGTATAACTGGACTATAGACGAGCTGGCGAAGCTGCCAATTAAATGGTACGGTGGTGCAGATCTATCAAAACTGCACGACCTTACAGCTGCATGCATTATGGGAGTGTATAAGGACGTAACCATCATAATAACACATGCGTTTTTTCCTGTGGTGGCAGCACACGAAAAAGCAGAGAAAGACAGCATCCCACTATTCGGCTGGGCTGACGACGGCAATTTAACGTTATGTAATAGTCCGACTGTTAATTATGCAGACGTGGTCAATTGGTTTAAAAGCATGAAACAAAAAGGATTCAAAATAGTACAGGTCGGTCATGATAGAAAATTCGGAAGGGAATTTTTCATTGAAATGAAAAAAGCAGGTTTCAGAATAGTAGACCAGCCGCAGTATTATTTTAAAAAATCCGAAGGATTCAGATATATAGAGAAAGCGGCTAAGGATGGCAAACTGTACTACCTGCATTCCGACGCATACGAATATTGCGTACAGAATGTTTCTGCAATAGAAAAAACAGACGACATGATCATGTACGAAAAAATAAACCCAAAACTGAGGATAGATCTATTCGACGCCTCAGTTTTTGCATGTATACGATATTTAAATTTACTGGAAAGAAACGAAACAGGCAAGGAGTGGTGGAATGGCAAAGAAAAAGAAAACAAGAGCTGAGCCCAACAAGAAATCGACACAAAAGAGAAGCGTCATAGGGTTTTGGAATGACAAGAGCGGCACAGATTTAGAATGTCGCGGTTATACATCATTATCCCACAGCCCGGAAATAGCTGCAGGAGTTGACAAGATAGCAGAGTTAATAGGTTCCATGACGATTCACCTGATGGAGAATCGCGACAACGGAGACGTGAGAATAAGGAATGGACTGTCAAGAAAAATCGACATAAACCCATATTCAAAGAGCACAAGGAGCCAATTCATCAAGTGGATAGTAAGAACCATGTTCCTGGAAGGCAACGGAAACGCGGTGGTCTATCCGGTAACGGATAGCGGATATATTGACGATTTGAGACCAATCCCGGCGAGCCTGGTTTCATTCATCCCAGTCGACATATGGGATTACAGAATAGCGATAGCCGGAGTTGAATTCGAACCGGATAATGTATTGCATTTTACATTAAATCCTGACGCGTATTATCCCTGGAAGGGGAGAGGATACACACTAACGATATCAGACGTAGCCAATAATCTGAAACAGGCGGCAGCCACGGAAAAAGGATTCATGGCATCCAAGTGGAAACCATCACTAATAATAAAAGTTGATGGGCTGGTCGACGAATTTTCAAACGCCGACGGAAGAGAGAAGCTGCTTGATGAATACATAGAAACCAACGAAGCAGGGCAACCGTGGATATTGCCAACAGAACAGTTCGAGGTACAGCAAGTAAAACCTCTTACTTTGTCAGATTTAGCTCTGGCAGATTTCGTAGAACTAGATAAAAAGACGGTAGCTTCCATCTTAGGAATACCGCCTTTTATTTTGGGTGTGGGAGATTTCGAAAGAGATGCTTGGAATAACTTCATCTCTTCGAAGATTATGCCTATATCAGAAGTCATAGAACAAGAACTGACCAAGAAGCTGACGTATAGGCAGGAATGGTTTTTTAAATTCAATCCGCGAAGTCTATACAACTACAACATAACAGATTTAGCAGCCGTGGCAGATGACCAATATGTCAGAGGCATAATGACAGGAAACGAGGTACGAAACTGGATAGGAATGCCGCCAATGGAAGGACTGGACGACCTGATAATACTAGAAAATTATATCCCAAGGGGAATGATAGGAGATCAAAACAAACTGCAAGGAGGTGAGTAAGTGGAACGAAGAATAGTAACAAGCGAATTCAAAACACGGGAAGAAGACGGACGGCGTTATCTGGATGGATATTACGCCGTTTTTAATTCTCCGTACGAAGTATATCCGGGATGGATTGAAGAGGTTGCGCCTGGAGCATTCGCGCGTACCCTTCGCGAGGGCAGAGATGTAAAAGCCCTGTGGAACCATGACAGCAACATTGTGTTAGGGAGCACATCAAACAGAACGGCGTCATTGGCTGAAGACGAACGAGGCCTATATGGTCCGATAGAAATCAACGAAGGAGACCAAGACGCGAAAAACGCATACGCAAGAGTAGAGCGCGGAGACGTGAGAGGCTGTTCATTTGGTTTTGACATAAAAGGCATGGAGGAATGGTGGGACGATGACGGAACATATAGAACACGCCTGACCGACGTTGAACTATACGAGGTTTCCCCTTGTACCTTCCCCGCCTACACACAGACCAGCATAACAGCTAGAAATAAGACCTATTTTGACGAGGCGAAAAAACGTTTTGAAGAGGAAAGACAAAAGAAAACAAACGAATGGCGCGAGAGCATGAAAAAGCGCCTGAAAGGAGAAGAGTAATGGCACTTAAAGTAATAATGCTCAGAAAAAAAATTGATGAAGGCAAGCAAAAATTAGAAATGCTGAGAAGCAAAACGGCTGAATTTCAGACAAGAGAAGCCGAACTGGAAAAGGCTATTGAAGAGGCACAGACGGATGAAGAAAAAAAGGCAGTTGAAGAGGAAGTAAATAAATTCGACACCGAAAAAAGCGCACATGAAAACGAAGTCAGCGAACTGGAAAGAACAATAGCCGACCAGGAAAAAGAACTGGAAGAAATCGAAAGAGCAACACCAAAGCCAAAAGAAGAAAGGAGCACAGAAAAGAGAATGGCAATGACAACAATCAACATCAGAAGCCTCCCGATGAATCAGAGAGCTTTTGATAGCCTCCCGATGGAGACTAGAAAAGAAATAGTTGAAAGGGAAGATGTGAAGACATTCCTTGCTGAAATTAGAGCGGCGGGAAAATTCAAAAGAGAAATACAGGGAGGCGATTTGACCATACCCGTAGTATTCCTCGACCTGATTAGCGAAAACATGTACAGATACTCCAAGTTGATAAATAGAGTAAGAGTAAGAAACGTAAGCGGTGAAGCAAGACAGACCATAGCAGGAACCGTTCCTGAAGCCGTATGGACTGAAATGTGTGGAGCGATAAACGAGCTGACATTCGTATTCAACCAGGTAACCTTAGACGGATATAAGGTTGCTGGATATATTCCTGTTTGCAATTCATTGCTAGAGGATAACGACGTAAATCTAGCATCCGCCATAATAGAAATGTTATCGGAAGCTATCGGATTGGCCAAAGATAAGGCTATCTTGTACGGTAAAGGTTCTGCATCCAGAATGCCCCTGGGAATTGTGACCAGACTGGCACAGACTGCAGCGCCTAGCGATTATCCGGCAAATGCGCCGGCATGGGTAGACCTACATACATCTAACGTTATCCAGATAGACGATGAATTAACAGGCGCCGCATTCTGGGCAGCACTGATGCAGGCTACAGGAAACACATTCACCACATACAGCAGAGGTCGCCAGTTCTGGGCAATGAACAGTAAAACACTGTCCCTGTTAAAGTCTAAAGTTATAACCTTCACAGCCTCCGGCGACATTGCCGCTAACATTTTCGGTACCCTGCCGATTATAAACGGAGATATCGACGTTCTGGAATTCATCCCGGATGGAGACATAATCGGAGGATATGGAGACCTGTACATTTGGGCGCAAAGAAGTGGGATAGCTATAGAATCATCCACAGATGCTATGTTCATACAGGACAACACATTATTTAGAGGCAAAGAACGTGCCGACGGTATGCCTATAATTCCAGGCGCATTCGTTGCAATTAACATAAATGGACAAGCAGTCACTACAGCGATGACATTTGCCGCAGACAAGGCAAATGATGCCAAATTGAATGAGTTGACTGTGAACGGGTTGACACTGGCACCGACGTTTGATCCTGATGTATTGGCCTATACGACAACAGCAACTGGAACAAACGGAAAAGTCGAAGTAACGCCAGCACAGGCAGACGCACAAGTAGCAATTGAATACAACGGCGCAAATGTTAGAAACGGCGGTACAATCACATTCGCAACGGGCACATTCCCTCTGACCGTTACTGTAACTAAGGGCAACGCCGTTAGAGTATACACTGTATCCATAACAAAAGCTGGAGAATAATGAACAGTCAAGAGCTGCTGACTATCCTAAAATCCGACCTGCAAATGATTACAAGCGCTAACGACCAGTACCTAACCGAACTTTTAAATTTTTCACAGAATTTAATGGAACGGGAAGGTATCGTATATGACGAATCATTTGAGTGCCAGATGACACAAATACATTATGCTGCCTATCTATTTAGAAGGCGCGGCGGATCGGAGACGACCATGCCGCGCTTTCTGCGTTATGAACTGAATAATTTATTGTTCAGCCAGAAAGGAAAAGTATGACATTCGACGATGGAATCGTAACAATCTACGACGTGCAAAATGGCGCAAAGCCCGGCGATCTGCCAATAAACGTTTTGGTAAATCCCATACAATTTCATTTTGCTGAACAAACGCTGGGAGTGACGAGATACTACGAGGCAATAAAGGCCAACCAGTTAATCGAACGAGTTATAACTATTTATCCCGGCAACGTTACAACCAATCAGGTAGCAATATTTGAAGATGGAAGTCAGTATTCTATCCGTATGATACAGAGGGAAAACGATGATTTTGGCATAAAGATTCTAAGACTATCGCTGGAGAGGAACGGGCAAAACTATGAAATCGCTGAGCAAAATCCTGGAACCGGTTAAAACTGCATTGCTTGCAGTCACTGAAAATGTCGGCCATTATAAACCGGTAGACGGAACGACAAGCCATATAGTGTACGCCGAAGACAGCTCGAACAATCTTAGCGGCGACAATCTGGCGCTAGCACAGGCCATACAGGGAACTGTCGATCTATACGAACTGGGAGAAACGGGGATGTTCGACAAGGTGCAAAACGCATTAAATCAAACAGGCATTGCATTCTATCTAAATTCTGTGCAATTCGAGGATGGAGAACTGAACGATTTCATCCACTACGAATGGGTTTTTGAGGTGACATAAATGGCATATATAACATTTAAAGGTTTAGAAGAATACGAATTTAAGATTGCAAAACTAGCCAAACAGTCCAAAAGCCTATGCAAGCAAGCTATATATCCGGCTGCCGGATATATGACAGACAGGATAAAAGAGGCTGTCAAAGCATTACCTATCGAGGAAGGAAAAAACGGTTTACCTCCATTTGCACCTCCCGGGGAAAAATTAAACGGAATTTCCACAAAACAAAGGGACGATTTAGCGGATTCCCTAGGAATCGCAAAAATGGAAGAAAAAGAAGGATATATATATGCCAAAATAGGCTGGGACGGATATGGCAGCGTAAAAACAAAAAGTTGGCCGAAGGGAATCCCCAATATCTTATTGGTCAGATCTATAGAGTCAGGAACAAAATTCAGGGTAAAAAAACCGTTTGTCAGACAAACAGTAAACGCCCATAGGGAACAAACAATAAAAATAATGTCCCAAAAAGCGGACAGCATATTAGAAAAGGAGTTTAAATAATGGCAATAAAAGGATTATCAAGGCCGGTAGTAGGAAAATACTCAAATACCGGTAATACTGTTACATATTCAGATCCTACAGTTGCAAACAAAGCTGTAAGCTATCAGATTGCCTGGACCGTAGGAGACAACAACCCATTATACGCAGACAATAACATAGCTGAAAATGACAAGGGTACCTTCCAGTCTGGTGAGTTAACGCTGTCTACAGCAGACATACCGCAGGAACTGTCGTTACTGCTTTTAGGAACAAAATCAGTGACAGACCAAGTAGGGGAAGAATCTGTAACCACGCAGGTATTTGACGATAGCCAGTCTGCGCCATATTTAGGATTTGGAATAATTGAGCTACATCAGGAAAACGATGTAGACGAATATAGGGCAGTTTTCCTGCATAAAGTATTTTTCAATATTCCAGAAAACGCCGCAGATACCAGAGGAGAAACAATAGAATGGCAAACGCCTACCATTACCGGAACAATACAGCGTTCAGACCAGGTAGATTCTAATGTATCCCATCCGTGGATGTCAGATGCATGGTTTGAGGATGAAGCTTCTGCCCTTAACTGGCTAGAGTTTAAATGCGGAAAGGCGGCAGAGTAATGAACAGAATAGTAGAAATAGAGATAGCGGGGAAAAAGTACCCGCTATCCTTTTCTTTAGGCGCAGCTAAAAAGATAGCGAATAAATACGGAAGTCTAGAAAAAGCATTTAATAAAATGACTACAGCGAAAGAAACGACGTCCGAAATGCTGGAATCCCTCGTTTTTATTTTATCAGTATTAATAAAACAGGGCTGCGATTACATGAGAATTTTCGAAGGCGCAGAAATAAAGCCTATTTCTGAAGAGGAAATCGAAAACGTTATAAGCATATCGGACATTGAACGAATCGCAAATGCTGTCATAGCCGCCATGAATTCGTCACAGAAAAAAGAAATCGAAACAAAGGTAAACCAAAAAAACGCAAAAGCTCCAAAGGCCATTTAATATTTTATGACCTTTGGGGCCATAAATTGAACATTCCAACAGCGGAATATAGGTGCATGCCATTAGGCGAATTAAGCGACCTGATAGATGGTTATTTGATTCTAAATGGTATAGCTGAAGAGGAAACAGAACAATATATCCCGAATCTGAGGTGATTAAATGGCGATAGATATAGGACCTAAAATAGGGCTAGACGGCGAAAAAGAATTTCGAACACAATTAAATCAGGTAAATACAGCCATCAAAACCCTGAGCACAGAGATGAAAAAAGTTTCGTCAGAGTTTCAGGAAAATGAAAACAGCCAAGAAGCTTTAAGGCAAAAAAATGAAGTGCTGAATAAAACCATCGACGAACAAAGAAAAAAGTTAGAAATGGTTCAAAAGGCACTACGGGAATCTACTGAAAAATATGGCGAAACGTCTACTAAAACACAGCAATGGCAACAGGTGGTAAATCGCACTGAAACCGCGTTGAATGATTTGCAAACAGAGCTAAAACAAAACGAGCAAGCATTGCAAGAAATGGACGAAGGTCTTCGTGATGTAGAAACAGGTCTGCAAAAAGTTGATAAAGCCGCAGAAAACACCGAAGACATCGGAGAAAATTTCAAAGAAGCAGCTGAAAACGGAGTAATGATTCTATCCGGAGCGTTAACCGGCCTAGCTGCAGCATTTACGGGAGCGGCTGAAAGTTCGAGAGAATACAGAACAGACCAGGGGAAGCTACAAGTAGCATTTGAAGAAGCAGGGTTTTCAGCAGGACAAGCCAAAGATGCATTTGTCGAAATATATTCTATATTAGGTGAAGACGACACATCTGTAGAGGCAGCGAACCATTTGGCCGAACTAACAAATAATCAAAAAGAATTAGCTGCATGGACAGGCGATATTTTGCCAGGAGTTTTCGCAAAGTTCGGAGATTCCCTGCCGCTGGAAGGACTAACGGAAGCAGCAAACGAAACCGCCAAAGTAGGAACTGTAACAGGTACGTTAGCCGATGCATTAAACTGGGCTGGAGTAAACGAGGATCAGTTCAATGAATCACTGGCGAAATGTTCAAGCGAACAAGAACGACAGCAGCTAATAACCGAAACCCTGACAGAACTATACGGGGACGCCAGCAGGGCGTACAAAGAAACTAATGCGGAAGTAATAGAAGCTAATAAGGCGCAAGCGAATTTGACGGATTCAATAGCAAGACTGGGAGAAGTCGCAGAGCCAACCATATCGCGTCTGAAAAACATATTAGCTGATTTAATCGATGTTATTGCAGATGCAGTAGATGGATTTAATGATTTGCCAGAAAGCACGCAAAATGTAATTTTAGCCATAAGCGGCATAGGAATTGCGGCGGGTCCAACAATAAAAGGCGTAACATCCGTAACTAATGGAATATCGAAGCTGGGCAAAGGATTAAGGGCATTCTTCTCCCCCGCTAAAACGGCAGCTACAGCAGTATCCGGAGTAGGGACCGCAGCAGTAGGAGCCACAGCAGGAGTGACGGGCATATCTGCAGCATTCAAAGGATTTACGGCGGTTTTATCAGCAAATCCCATCATCTTAGTTACAACTGCGCTAGCAGCACTAGCGACCGGAATTGGAATCTATGTGAAAAATACAATTGAAGCCAATACTGAAACGGGAAAACTAAAAGCAGAGCTAGAGGCTGCGCAGGCTGAAATGGAAGAGTATACGTCTACTATGGACAGCCTAAAGGAACAGCGCGACGAAACGTTGTCTGACAATGCATCTGAATTTACATACTATGAAAGTCTAAAAAAAGAGCTGGATGAAATAGTAGACAAAAACGGCAAGGTTAGCGACGGATACGAAGGCAGAGCACAGCTAATAACCAATGAGCTGTCTGAGGCGCTAGGCATAGAGATAGAGATGAATGACGGCATCATAAAAAGCTACGACAAGTTGTCCGATTCCATCGACAAAACGATGGAGAAAAAGAAGGCTGAGGCGTATATTTCGGCAGGTGAAGAGGGTTATCAAGAAGCCATTAGAGCAGAGCAAGGACTGGTTGAAAATTTAACAGTCGCGCGAAAAAATTTAGAAGCAGCAGAAAAAGAATATCAAGAAGCAAAAGAAAAAGGTTCATTGCATAGCATAGAAACGTCCCGAAAAGAGAGGGATGAAATGCAAAAAATATATGACGACTATATGAAGCAGTATCTGGAAAATAATGAGATTATAGAAGACCAGGAAACTGCTATGCAAGAATTTTTAGAGGGCAATTACGAGGCCGTTTATCAGGACGCATTTGGCACACAGAAGGCTATAAGCGAAATGACAAAATCTGAGACAAATGCAAGAATAAAAGAAGTGCAAGAGACTGAGGCCATATACAGAGATCTATACAAGCAGACCGGTGACGAAACATATAAAATCATGGCCGACAACAACGCAAAAGAAATAGAACAACTAGAGGAGCATTTGACGGATTTAGCAGCTGTAGCCGAAAGCGACAACACGTTTGCAAATTCAATAAGAGAATTGGCCAATAAAGGATACAGTGCATTTAATAGCATTCCCTGGAGCAATGCAGGAAATGAAATAATTAACGGCGTAAATGAGGGCATGAGAAAGCAGGCACAAAAATTACGAGATACCGCAGCATATGTTTCAGGACAGGTTCTAAATGCCTTTTACGGCGCGTTAGACATAAATTCACCATCAAAACTAATGAGAGATAAAGTCGGCATTCAAATTACTGCAGGAATAGCTGCCGGAGAAGAAAAAGGAATCCCATTAATAAAAAAGGCAAACGAAGCTATCGTGAAGGAAGTTGCCAACATGAAAATGCCGAGCGTGAATTTAGGAGGCGTTTCAGGTACTGCTGGGGACATCAGCCCAGCGCCTATGATGTCGTCAGAAGACAGGGCGATAAATCTAACAGTATACAGCGTGCTAGACGGACAAATCATATCCAAGACGGTGCAAAAAGATATATCTAAATCACAATCCGGAATGATGCGAGCCAAAGGGGTGGTAATTGGATGAGCTATAGCATGAATTATAACGGGACGAATGACAAGGATTTAGGCGTTCTGGTGATAAAGAGACCGAATATTCCCACGCCAGAGGCCAAAATAACACAATGGAATATCGCCGGAAGAGATGGGGCACTGATTTCAAATGATGGATTTTATGACGATATAATAATCTATGCCGAATTGAATTTTATGACAAAAAAGACGGAATGGAACACCAGAACGAGACAGATAAAAGAATGGCTGCTGAATAGACAAGGAAATAAAAGGCTATTATTTTCGGATGACAGCAGTGTTTTCTTTAAGGTAAAAAACGTTAGCATAGGTGAAATCCAGCGCACATCTGACAGAATCGGGGTTTTAACCCCGATGTTTACGTGCGAACCGTATACATACATGCTAGCCGGCCAGAATCAATATGACGCTTCAGATGTTGAACAGAACCCATATATGACATCACATCCTATTTACCAAATAACCGGCGAAGGAATGTGTACGCTAACTGTGAACGGTAATGAAATGACTGCCAATGTCGGCCAGAACCTGACTATAGATACAGATTTGATGATTGCATATAGGCAGGACGGAACAATGCAAAATACCGCCGTAACCGGTGACTATGAAAATCTGTATCTGTTGCCGGGCGATAATGTAATCAGCATAACGGACGGATTTGACCTAAAAATCATCCCAAATTGGAGGACGCTATGATTCAAATTTATTCAGCAACAAATACAAATTATGAACAAAACGGCGATAGTGTTCTACTGCCGATAAACTGTCTGATTACAGCATCTATAAACCAATCCTGGACGATAGAAATCACCCACCCGATAGACAGCGAAGGTCGCTGGAAATATATAGAGGAAGAAGCTGTAGTAAAAGCCCCGTCGTTCAATGGCGACCAGCTGTTTCGGCTGAAAACAGTCACTAAAACCGATACACAGGTTACAGCCACCGGCGAGCCAATTTTTATGGACGCAATGGATGACTGTTTTCTGGTCGATGTTAGACCAACCGACAAAAACGGGCAGCAGGCACTGGACATTATGACGGCGCCGAACAGTAAATACACTGGGCAGTCGAATATCACCAAATTGTCGACAGCGTACTATCAGTTCAAAAATCTTATAGAGGCTATAAATGGGGACGATGAGAACAGCTTCATAAATCGTTGGGGCGGTGAGATATTTTTTGATAATTTCAAAATTGTCATCAACGAAACCATCGGAACCGACAACGGCGTAGAGATTAGGTACGGGAAAAACATCCCAGTCGATGGATTCAGCCAGGAAGTGGATACCAGCGCAGTCATAACCCGGATATATCCGAAAGCATTTAATGGCTATACTATGACAAATAGCGGTTATGTGGATAGTGATTTGATAGATAACTACCCGACCGTCAAAGCGGCAACCATCACATTTGATGATGTGAAGATGGCCGAAGACGCGCAGGAAGATGATGCCGCAAACGGCATCATCATTTGTAACAATCAGACGGAACTAGATACGGCGTTGACGCAAAAATGCAATGAACAGTTTGCCGCCGGAGTAGACAAGCCAAAGGTGACGATTAACTGCCAGATGGTACAGCTGGCGAACACTGAACAATATAAGGATTATGCCGTACTGGAAACGGTCAGCCTGGGGGATACCGTTCACTGCGTGAATAATCATTTAGGAATTAAGACCGACGCTCGCGTCATCTCACTAACCTACGACAGCATATTAAAAAAAGTGGATTCTGTCACAATTGGGGATTATGAGTACAACTATTTCAACAACGTCACATCAACGGTGAATCGTGTTGAATCAGCTATCAGACCGGACGGTACAGTAATGGCCGAACAGATTTCAGGGTTTATCAACGGCGCATTTGCGCAGCTGCGGCTGCAAAATAGCATCGCGCAAAAACAAAACGTGAGGGCAATTCTATTTGAAGACCTAGACCCGGATAGTTCGACATTTGGCGCTATGTCAATAGGAACCCAGGGATTGCAGATATCCCGTCAGCGTAACCCCAATAACAACGATTGGATTTGGACAACAGCAATGACGGCGGAAGGGCTAATTGCTAATATCATAGTAGCCGGATTGATAGCAGACAAAACAGGCAAGTCCTACTGGAACCTAGATACAGGTCAGTTTGTAATTGACGAAGGAACTATAACGGCAGGAACTATCAACGGCGCAAAAATAACATCGCCATCAGACACAATAAGTGGAGACATAATTATAGAAGACGGCATGATTAAATCAAACAGAACCGTGTCAGGTGTCGAAAGAACCATGCAGATATATAACGGCGGTATTCAATTCCTGATGGACTGGGCATCCCAGAACATAGACACATCGGCGTTATTAAGCTATGGCGGGTTAACATTGACCAGAAATGATTCATCTGGTGAATCGACAACGGCATTATCACCGGGAAGCATAAACATAAATTCTTTGTCAGTTTTGCCGATGCAGACCGGGGAATTTTCTGTATCGGTGCCCGCTGAAGCTTATGGGAATTACAATGTAACATTTCCTACAGATTTTAAAAATACACCCATTGTATTAACCGCACTAAAAAGCGCGGCAGACGATCCAGGAGTCGGAAACACGGCTGTTTCTGCTCATAGCATAACCGGCAGCGGATGTGAAATCAGATTTTTCAACAACGGATCAAGCACGCGAACAACAACGGTAGTGTGGGCGGCATTTGGCATATAGGAGAGGTGATTAGATGAACACAACAGTAGATTTATACGTGGCCAGTTACAAACTGCCGGTGCTGGTACATTACGTGCAATATTCAACTGAAGTACCAATAGATTTCATTATCCATGACTATGAAATACCATCGGGCGCAACAGCCCGTTTTTATTTGCGCAAACCGTCAGGAAACGAAGTGTATAACGACTGCACCATATCAGGAAACAAAATAACGCTGCAGCCTAGCGCACAGACATTCGCCGAAAAAGGTCTGCAAAAAGCACAGCTACAGCTAATGATTGAAGACGATTTTTTGATTTCGTTCCCGATAGATTTTGATGTTGCTGAAAACATTATTGACAGTTCGGCCATCGAATCATCGAACGAATATGGCGCACTGGAATCGTTACTGCAGGAAGCGCAGGAAAATATACCGGCAGCAGGCGAAGCAGCTACAGCGGCGAATCAAGCAGCTGAGGCAGCCAACACAGCAGCTGGCGCAGCCAACCAAGCGGCAGAAAATGCAAGCAGTGCTACTACAGCCGCAACTAATGCCGCCAGTGCAGCCAATATAGCGGCGGGACAGGCGAACACCGCAGCAGGAGTGGCAAATACAGCCGCAAGCGCAGCTAATACCGCAAGGTATTCCGCTAATACAGCCGCAAGCGCAGCCAATCAGGCAGCACAAAACGCAGACACGGCTACCAGCGCGGCCAATAACGCAACCAGTGCCGCCAATACTGCAGCAGAACAGGCGAACACCGCAAAGAATGCTGCCAATAGTGCAGCCAGTGCAGCAACAACAGCAGCGAATCAGGCTAACAGTGCAAAAGAAGCTGCAAACAGCGCAGCCAGTTCTGCGACGACCGCAGCGAGGCAGGCGAATAGTGCAGCAGGTGCGGCAAATACTGCGGCTAATGCGGCGAATAGCGCGGCAGAAAAGATAAATGTAATGGCAGACTACGTTGTCGAACAAGGCGTCAGCGGAGGCTGGACATATATTAAGTGGAATAGCGGGCGTGCTGAATGTTACAGAAAAACAACATCAGCCAACCTAGGCACCACAGGGCAGATAAATGGTTTCTATTACAGGTTTTACAGTATAAATTTGCCGACCGGCCTATTTATAGAAGTCACTGATGCCCAAGTTTCTGCAGACTGGGGAACAGCGATATCATGGGGTTCCGTTAAAGAATTGACTACAACAGCAATTGAAGAACAGTATTTTTCGAACCAAAACGGTGGCGCAGGAACGTTTTTTCGCAATGTAAAAGGTAGGTGGAAATGATGATACCAACCGAGATGTTAGAAAGATACAGTATTGAAAGCATAGAAAGCAGAATAACAGCCGGAGCGTCATCAGACCAGGCGGAAGAAGACACTATGAGATGTTTTCTGTCAGCAACAGACTATATACCATGCAAGCTGGCAGAAGCACAGTTTTTGAACGAAGAAATCGAAGAAGACTATTTAGATGTCCTGTTATGCCGTAAATATGCCAGAACACGAATTGATGAAATACTAAAAACAAAAGAAACATTACCATTCGAGTAAGGAGGAAAGAACATGAAAAGAGATTGGAAAACATGGGCAAAAGCAGCCGGCATAAGGGCGATAAAAACAGTAGCCCAGTCGGCGATAGCAATGATAGGAACCGCCGCAGTCATGGCGGAAGTGGACTGGAAAATGGTAGTTTCAGCGGCAGTGCTTGCCGGCATCATTTCAATGCTGACATCAATTGCAGGTCTGCCAGAATTAACCACTACAGAAACAATAGAAACGGAGGAATAGTATGAAACGATTCGGAATTGATATCAGCACATGGCAGCCTAACTATCCATATTCGGCCGCCACAAAAGAAGGCGTAGAATTTGCCATCATAAGAGCAGGTTACGCGGAGAAAAAGGACGACCAGTTTGAAAACCACTATAAGGCAGCAAAAGAACAAGGCTGGGATGTAGGTGCCTACTGGTATAGTTACGCAACCACCGTAGCAGAAGCAAAGAAAGAAGCCCAGGCGTTTTTAAAGGCCATTGCCGGAAAAAAATTCGAGCTGCCGGTATATATGGATGTAGAAGACCCATCAATGAAAGGATTGGGCAAAACCAAACTGAACGCCATTATAACCGCGTTCGCTGAGGTGATGGAAAACGCCGGCTACTATTTCGGTGTCTATACTAACGTTGACTGGTATAGAAACTATATTATCGGCAGCGAATTAAATAAAAAGTACGATTGGTGGGTAGCTCAATGGGCAAGCACAGAGCCTACAGGCATAGACTATGGTGTTTGGCAGTTCGGCGGCAGCACCAATTATATTCGTTCCGCAAAAATCGGTGGCATAACAACCGACCAGAATTATTGCGTTAAAGACTACCCGGCTATCATAAAAAACGGTGGATTTAATGGCTATGGGAAAAGTGAGCAAGAAGAACCGGCGAAGGAGCCAGAGGAAAAGCCGACAAAGCCGGCAGAAACAACCGGAGCCATCAAGCTGACTAATGAACCGCTGTACGCGTCATCTACAGCCAAAACAGCTGCAAACAAAGTAACGGGTACATACTACTACTGGGACAATGAAACGGTAAACGGTAGGCGCAGGATTACAAACGCCAAAAGCAGGATAGGAGTTGAAGGACAGGTGACGGGCTGGATTGCGGTATCAGACGCATCAAAACCGGCAACGCCAACACTGGCAAAGGGTACCGCCGTTAAATTGACTAACTGCCCGCTGTATGCATCATCTACAACAGGAAAATCAGCCAGAAAAGTTACAGGCACCTACTATCTGTGGGACGGAAAGCTGATGAATGGCAGATACCGTATTACCAATGCTAAAAACAGGGTAGGCGTAGCCGGACAGGTAACAGGCTGGATAAACGCTGAGGATATATAAGGACGGTGTAAAAATGCTGGACTTGATTCAGGAAAATTTTATCAGCTTACTATGTGCCGGCATCGCCGGTGTGGCAACGGGGATAATGGCAAAATTATACCGTAAAATAAACGGGCTGATAATGTCGGTGATGGCTATGGGGCATGATGACCTTTTCCGGTACGCAGAGTTTTATATACTAACCAACGAAATCACCGTCAAGGAGCTGGAAAATTTGGAGCATATTTATAAAGGGTATCACGCCCTCGGCGGAAACGGCACCGGCACTGAGATTTTTGAAAAATGTAAAGAGTTGCCGGTGGTCGATAAGCGGACAAAGTACAATCCATATTATACAAAACGAGAGTGATTAAATGGGGCAGAAATGCCCCACTTTTTGTTTGCAAATTATCTCAAACCACAATAAATTGAATCATATTGCGCAGATATCCAATATCTAGTGGCTTCACCTTTTTTACCAAAAATGCTATACTATTTTAGAAGTATTTTGCTGATTTTTTTAATAAGGAGTGATTCTGATGGCAACTGGTAGTATTTACAATAACATCAAAATTACAAATAAAAAATTTTGCCGTTCACTAGTGAATGCGTTAGAAGATTCAAAAGAAAACAATGGGAAAACTGTGGTAATAACTAAATCCGTTAATAAAATGAGTAAAGAACAAATAGAAAAAGTATTTGGAGAAAAAACGGATGTTTAAAATCACAGGATACCAAATAGTCAACCTAAACGATACAATAAACACAACTGCAGAGGAGAGAATTGACGAAATACTCTCCTCTTATTCATGCCCATTAAATAGGGATGTTGAATATTTTCTGAAAAATAAAGCTAAAGAATTTTCGAAACAACGCATTGCATCAACATACTTAATCTTTACGTCATATCAAGACGAACCAGTTTTTATAGGGTATTTTTCAATAGCTCAAAAAACGATGTTTATATCCAGAAAAAATATTCCGTCAGAAAGTTTTAAACGTAGAATAAATAAATTCGGTGAATATAATCCAGACCTGAAAGGATATGTTTTATCATTACAGCTTATAGCGCAACTGGGCAAAAACTATACTAATGATTACAACAAACTAATTTCAGGAGATGAACTTTTGAAAATCGCATGTGAACAGGTTGCGGAAATACAAGCACTGAGTAGCGGTAAATTTACATATATAGAATGTGAAGACAAAGAGCCACTAATACGATTCTATACTGACAACGGATTTAGAAAAATAGCAAATAGAGAAATTAGCAAAGGAGAAGTCGGAACAGTAGAATCTAGCTATCTTGTCCAAATGATAAAATATATAAAATAAAGAAATAGGGGGGCGTATAGCCCCCCTTATTTCTTTTGTTTACCGTCAAAACAAATAATTTCTACTCACAGCCCCAAATCGGGGCGACATGGCAAAATACATTTACCAATCAAACAAACAGTTTCTACTCACAATCCTTAAAAGGATGACAAAAGATTGATTTAATTATATACAGCAATTTCAAATGTGTCAACTGTTTAGATATACATGGCCTTGCTGACCCATTCATCAGATATTTTTTTCAGAGCCATATAGCTGACTCCACCTCTTGATGGCAATGCCAGGATTGGGTTGCCATTCTTGCCGACTGACAACACTTCATCCAACATATACTTCATGCCCTCCCATTCTATACAAGTATTCATTGAAACGGATTCATAGGGATTTAGTGAATCCGGGATTTCTACCTCGACGGCCAATGCTTGGCCGCCGTTGTAGTCTCGGCTCAGATTTTCCTTGTATGTGCTGATTTTTCCCGTTTCGTTCTGGTAACCGTAAACTGTAATCTTCATGTCATCCTCCTTATATTCTGTAATCCCGGCCGTCCTTTGCGGCCCTGTCTAAACTATATATGAATTTCTTCCAGTCGTCAACCGGCTTGCCGGTCCTGTCATATACGCACTGTCTGAAATCCCTTTTTATCTGGCCGCCATCGGCGCCTTTGATGTTTGATATGATTTTCTGGTGCATGGCCTTTATCTGCTCGATCTGCGGGCTGTTTTTCTGCACTTCCTCGAATTTTTCCACGATCTGTTCGATAGCTTCGATCATGTCGGCAGATGTCATATTTTCGCTTATATTTACCTCGGCTTCTGATTCAGTTTCCGAGCTTTCCTCGAAACGTGAACCGCTGAATGTAAAATTACTACTGAGGTCGTTCTTATCTGGGACATATTCTCCGGTCTGGTTGTCGATATATCCGTATTTTCTTTCTACATAATGCTTGCTGGTCTTGGATGTCTCTACGATTGACAGGTAGGTTCTGGACTTTCCATAGTTTTCCCAATTCCTAACCTTAATCTCATAATCGTACATATCTCCGCTGTGGTTTACTATTGTCTGTAATCTTTCTACTGCGTAATCTTTTGTCATCTCTTTGTCTCCTTCTTGTCGGGGCTTCCTTGCCCTCCTTACATTATTCATTATACCGCACAATGTGCGGAATGTCAATAGGAAAATGCATTTTTTTAATCTTTTTTTAGACTATTTAGTTCCTTTAGAACCAATCGTTCAACATATACAGGCGGCTTTCTGTCACCGGCTTCCCATGCCTCTATGGTTCGTGTAGGAATTTCTAATAATTCTGACATTCTTTTAATTGTCAGCCCGGCAGCCTGCCGGGATTCCTTAATAGCGTTCTTTTCCATACATACTCCTTACTTCTTTTTGCTTTCTTTTAATGCCACTAATGAAACTATTAGGGCGATAGCGCTAAAACATAGACTTAAAATTCTGATAGTCATATCCATTTACTTTTCAAAAAGATGGTGTTATACTATTACATATCCCCTGATTGGGGGAGGGAAGAATCACTTCTTCCCTTTTCGTTCGTCCCTGATGACTTTTAGGGCTATCAGCGAAGCGGCCAAGCTGAGTGCTGATGTCGTTAAGTCTATCAGGGATTTTAATGTGTCCATCTTTTTTTACCTCCTTTCTATGGTTTTATTATACCGTACAATGTGCGGAATGTCAACAGGTTTTTAGCATTTTTTTAAAAAAATATTTTCAATTAATTTTGTGATATGATATAATTGTTATAAAAAAGAGTGTTGCACCCACTGTTGCAACACCGGCTGTAACCATTGAAAATACTAGGCTTTTCCTTGCGTTCGGGACGCAAAGGCCGCAGGTTCGAATCCTGTCATCCCGACCAATAGAAAAACCGCTGAAAATGTTGAATTTTCAACAGTGACAGCGGTTTTGTTTTTTGCACCGTTCAGATAACTGACATTTTTAAAACGTCATTTTGGGGCATTTTGGGGCATTTTGGTGTTGCACCCACTGTTGCACCCTGATAATATTTCAGCAGCGCTTATTATCATGCTATTATCAGCGTGGGTATATATGTTAGCAGTCATTCTAATATCTGAGTGTCCCATTAAATATTGAGCAATTCTAATGTCGACACCTTTTTTTTGTAAGTCGGTACAAAATGTGTGCCGTAAATTGTATGGAACAAAATCATCAGCCAGAGGATAAGGCGGTATGAGTTGATTGCGATATATCCGGCATCCCATTGAGATGTTTATTTGACGTTTTAGGTAGTCGCCAACACGTTGATAGCTTTTTTCATTGTGCTTATGGTTTGCCATGTTCGGGCTTATGTAGTCCATTTTAGGCGTGGTTTTTATAATATCATACAAAGCATCGGGTATAGGAACAAGACGCTCTGCGGTATTCGACTTTGTGCCTCTGATGTATAAAACATTGTGACCATCAAGTGTTGTAATATCACGCCCTTGAGCTTCTATTGCTTCTGATGGACGACAACCGCAATAGTACATCAACAAAAAAAGTTTAAAGCGTGGTTCAGTAGCTGTTACTTTTAAAAAATGATATCTTTCAAAATCAGTTATTGAGCGCCGTTTAGTCTTGGTACCTAAAGGTTTTGTCAAGTACTCAGATGGATTGCTGGAAATCAGCTTGTTTTGTTCAGCCTTCTTAAATATGAACTGAATAATCTGATAAATATCATCAATATAGGCGGCACTTTTTCCGGACAAAAGATTTAATACTTCTTGGCAATGAACAGGTTTTACAGATTTCAGAGGCATAGAGCCTATTTGTTCCAATACGCAATGTCTCATCTTTGAAATGTAGATTTTTTTCGTAACTTCCTTTTGACGTGTTTTATAGATTTCCACAGCTCGATACGCCCAATCTTCCACGGTCATATTTGAACTTATTATAACTTTACCTTCCTCCAGGTCACGCTTTTTCAGCGCCATTTTTTCAAATACTTCCCGTTCCGTGTCTCCACGAATATAGTATCTTTTCCCGTCGAATGTAAACGATTTGACTATTTTGTACTTTTTAGCCATACTGTACCTCCTATTTTTGGGCGCAAAAATACCCTGAACCTTGACTTCTTCAGGGCTGGCATGGTACAATATGAGTGCTAATCAGGGTTTGCACCATGCAAGCCGTAGCCCTCAGAAATGGGGGCTTTTTTATTATTGGTTAATAAGTTCGTAAAACTCATTTTCAGGTAGTATTATCAAGTCTTGCCCTGATAATATTAGTTGTTCAGCCTTTTTTTGTTTATTACTCTTTCCGCCTTTTATGTTTTTTGAATAGTCTGTATTTCCCAATATAAGAAAATTTGTATCTTTAGTGATATTGTTTTTGCATATACCGCCTATATTAGTCACTAATTGAGCAGCTTCTTTTCTGCTCATTTTTTCTAGGGTTCCGGTAAAAACACATATTTTATTATATATTGGGTGGCTTTCATCAAAAATATCTGTCTCAGCTTTTAATGATTTGAATATTTCATCATAGCTCTTGCTATGATTTATTTTTTTAAAATCTTCAGTAGAAGCAAACTTACTTAAAACTTCTTCTTTTAAAGACTGAAAAACAGAAAATGTTTTTTCACAATCATTCAGGGCCCTGTGAAGGCGCCTCTCATCTAATGAGTAGTAAGATATTAAGTCATCAAGTCTATGATGTTCTAAAGTTGGTAATACTTTTCTTGCTATACGAAGGATATCTATGTAGTCATTATTCATTTTATAGTTCATATTTTCTAAAAAGGCATCATATAAAAAGTTAATATCAAAGTTAACATTGTAACCTATTAAGAAGGATGATGAAATAAAGTCTTTAAATAATGGTAACACATCAATAAGGCTTGGCGCATTTTCTAAATCCTGATTAGAAATACCTGTCAGCTCTGTGATAAATTCATCAATTTCAAACTGAGGCTTGACCAAAGAGGAGAAAGTATCTACTATTTTATCCTGCTTTATTTTTAAGGCTGCAATTTCAATTATTTCATCCCATTCAGTAGATAGGCCTGTGGTTTCAATATCAATAAGAATATAGTTTTGTGGGAAGTCTATAATACTTCTACCTTTTTCTCTTATGTATGTATCCATTTTTACCTCACTTAAATCTCAACCTAATAATTTCTTTTGGTAATCCAAAAACTATTGACCATTGTTCTATCGTATAATCCCAGTGTTCCATTATTTCAATATCAGGTAATAAAAGCCTTATGGCAAACTCGTTTGCTTCCAACTCGTACCGCTCTTTAGAAAACAGCGTGCCGCTGAGAAACGGAGCGTTTGAATCAGGGTGCATAACCAGATGACCTATTTCATGTCCCAGTACGAACCGCTCAAGATGATACGGCAAGTCATAGTTTAGAAAAATCTGCTTGATGCGTCTGGTATTATAGCACATTCCCCTAACCGTTCCCAAATTTACCCGATGTATAATGATGTCCATTTCCTCAGCCAGCTTGTATGGGTCAGATGTCCGATATTTTTTTACTGTTTTTTCTGCTGCATCTTTTGCCAACATCTCACACCTCTTGGTGTTTTTTATTATATGATACTTTACCCACTGTCCGAAAATATGGACAACGCTATTTTTTGTTCTTGTTTGGGGTGAATTTTTCTTTAGCAGCTATTCTGGCAGTCCTTTCAGCAAGCTCCACAGCCGCCAAAATGGCTGCCTGCGACTCCTCATCTAATGGCTCACCGTCATACATTACCCCAGCTGTGGACAGGCGATTTTTGAAGTCCTCCAGAGCCTGCTTGATGTCCCGTTCGTCTTTTGCAGTTAGCCTGCCTCTTGAGGCAGGCTCTTTCCCTGTTGTTAAATACTCAATAGGTACGCCGAAGTAGTCGGCTATTTTTTTTAGTTTGTCTAGCTTTGGCTCACTTCTACCGTTTTTCCAATCTGAAAAAGTAGATTTTGTTATGCCTGTAGCTTTGGCAACATCAGCATCTTTTATCTTCCTATCGTCTCTAAGTTTGCAATAAATATCATACATTTTAATCCTCTTTAAAAAAATTCGGAAATCACTACAAAAAATATTGACAAGTTTTAAAATCCGTCCTATAATATGATTAGGGTTCGGAAATCAGAATACACATGGACTAACATATAATACTATTAACCCACAATACAGGTAATAGGATTTAAATCATGTCAATGATAGTTTTAACTATTTTACAAATGTTTTCCAATATACGAACTATAGTAAGTATATTGTTAAGTCTGTCATTATGGTTTTTATTCCTTTAATCACCTCCTTTCCGTTGGAAGAACGAGTGAAAAAGATAAACACCAGTATGTAGTGTTAGCCCTTAAAATCCTCCTTTGTGGTTAAATTTAAGTATCTAATTAAATATATTGTAACTGATTTCCGAACCAAATGCAATAAAAAGTTCGGAAAAGAGGTGTTTTTTTAATAAGGCAGGCAAGCCTTATATTGATGAAAGAAATAACGGTTATGTCGTATTACTTACGGCAATTAATAGCTGCAATGATGGCACAAATCATCATTACAAAAGTATATAACTCTTCGTGAGTTACGTACCTTCAAACTCCTTTCTGGCTTGCCTGCTAGTATGTAAATCCTTAAAACTATTAGCGAAAAGAGGTGAGAAATTTTAATGTATGAAAAATATTCAGCTTTACGGGATAAACGTCACATAACTGATTATAGAGTTGCCAAAGCTACAGGCATAACAAAATCTACTTTTTCAGATTGGAAAAACGGTAGAAGTGAGCCAAAGCTAGACAAACTAAAAAAAATAGCCGACTACTTCGGCGTACCTATTGAGTATTTCTTAGAGGAGTAGGAAAGGAGACAAGATGGAAAAAGAACAATTAGACGAAATTTTAAAAAAACATGAAATGTGGCTAAAGAATGAGCCTGATGGCGAACAAGCAGACCTACGTGGAGCAAACCTACGTGGAGCAGACCTACGTGAAGCAGACCTATGTGAAGCAGACCTATGTGGAGCAAACCTATGGGGAGCAAACCTACGTGGAGCAAACCTACGTGGAGCAGACCTACGTGAAGCAGACCTATGTGA
>ERZ1643249.988-NODE-988-length-29761-cov-5.487949_pt1 | contig 29761 bp, 30 predicted proteins | sample MGYA00579263_ERZ1643249 | MGnify/ENA primary metagenome ERZ1643249 (study PRJEB29033, sample SAMEA4952264) | chicken gut metagenome | biome: Broiler Chicken; feature: Gastrointestinal Tract; material: Caecum | place: Ireland | collected 2018 | study: Broiler...
ATGCAGTGCCGCAGATCCTGTCCGTAAATCCGGACATGAACATTGATTCCTTCGTGACGCCGGGTAATGATGACCCATCAAAAAATACACTGAACTCAGGTGTTGACCTGATGTTTGCCGTGACTGCCGACTGTGAGAACAAGGAGGCGGCTTATGAGGTGCTCGATTTCCTGATGGCTGACGAGAACATTCAGGCATACATCGATGATCAGAACGCTGTTCCGTGCAAGGAGGGGGACTTCGATCTTGCACCGATGCTTGATGGAATGAGTTCGTTTATCGAGTCCGGCAATATGACGGACTACCAGGACCACTACTATCCGTCAGAGATGGCGGTTGACGCGCAGATCCAGACATTCCTGATCAATCAGGATGTGGACGCATTCCTCGCGAAGTTTGACAAGGACTGGCAGAGATATAACAGAGACATCATCCGCGCAGTTCAGGAATACAACGAAGAGCACGGAATTGCCAGGTAGGAAAGGAGCGGGACAGATTATGAAAAAAGTAAATGACAGCAAGCGGACATATATGCTGATCACCATACCGATCCTTGCACTGTTTGTCTGCTTTAACACAATACCGCTGATCCGCGGTGTAATCTATAGTTTTACCAATTTTAAAGGTTTTGGCACCTATGATTTTGTAGGATTTCGTAACTACACGGATCTTTTCACTGATCCGAGAATCGGCGGCTCTTACCTGTTTACGATCAAGCTCGCAATCGTGGCGACGATCCTGACGAACGTGATCAGTCTGATCCTTGCCCTTGGATTAAACAGCAAGATCAAAGGGAAGACATTTTTGAGAGCGGCTTACTTTGTGCCAAACGTACTTGGAGCGCTGGTTGTGGGTTATATTTTCCAGTACTTCTTTACATACATTCTTCCGGGTCTTGGCGATGCGCTCGGAATTGAGGCGCTTAAAGGGAGCATGCTCTCAAGCAGCAGCACGGCATGGGTGGCTATTGTGATCGTGTGTGCATGGCAGTCTATCGCAATGAATACCATTATCTATATTTCAGGGCTTCAGACAGTGCCGGAAGATGTATATGAGGCAGGCGACCTGGACGGAGCGACAGGCTGGAAGAAATTTAAATACCTGACCTTCCCGCTGATCATACCGTTCTTCACCATCAATATGGTCCTTTGTGTGAAGAATTTCCTTATGGTATTCGACCAGATCATGGCAATGACAAAAGGTGGTCCGGAGCAGAGCACGGAATCCATATCCTACCTGATTTACGATAATGGTCTGTCAGGCGGAAGCTTCGGATACCAGAGTGCTAACGCGGTGGTATTCTTTATCGTGATCGTGGCGATCTCTGTGGCTCAGATGTCCATATCAAGTAAGAAGGAGGAACAGTTATAATGTATGAGAAAATGAAAGCAAGAATAAACTGGCCTATTACGATCCTTCTATTTGCAGGGCTGATCACAGTGGCATTCCCACTGTATATGACGATTGTCATTGCGTTCAAACAGCCGACTGAGATGACGAACAGCATCTCCGGCATCCTGTCCCTGCCTGAGACATGGAGTTTAAGCAACTTCGCACAGGCGATGGAACTCACAGATTTCTGGCGCTCTCTGGGGAACAGCTTATTGGTAACGGTCAGCACAGTGGCGCTGTGCATCGTACTTCATTCACTGATGGGATTTGCAGTGGGAAGGAACAAAGCGCACAGCAAGGTTTATAATGTGATCTATCTGTTTATCGTAAGCGGTATGTTCGTTCCGTTCGCGATCCTGATGATGCCTCTGGCAAAACAGACAGCGGAAATGCATCTTGACAATTGGGCTGGTGTTATCCTTCTATATGTGGTATTCTATATGCCGATGAATTTACTTTTATATACAGGATATCTTGTAAATATTCCGATTGCGCTTGAGGAAGCAGCAAGAGTGGATGGGGCGAGCACATGGCGTACATTCTGGAGGATCATCTTTCCGATCATGAAGCCGATGCATGCGACAGTCGCAGTTATCACTGCGCTGGCAGTATGGAACGACGTCATGACTCCTTTGATCATCATGTCAGGAAAAGGCTCTAATACACTGCCGCTGGCACAGCTGACATTCCAGACTCAGTTCGGTACGAACTATAATCTGGCGTTCGCGTCTTATCTGCTTGCACTGATTCCGATCGTCATCTTTTATGTGATCTGTCAGAAACAGATCATCAACGGCGTGGTGAACGGCGCGGTGAAATAGCTTGCAGATATATGCAGCATCAGTGAAGACGATGCTATATCCGGTGCAGGGGGAAGACCTGGGCGATCCTGAGGTGTTTTTCCTGCACCGTTATGTCTTAACAGAATCGGAAATCAGGAGGAAAAAAGATGGGCATATTATATGATGAAAAGCAAAAGACGATTACACTACATACGAAAAACACGACATATCAGATGCAGATCGACAGGTACAATTTCCTGCTCCATCTATATTATGGGAAAAGAGCGGAAGGATGCATGGACTATCTTCTGACATTTTATGACAGAGGATTTTCGGGAAATCCTTATGACGCGGGGAGTGACAAGACGTACTCTATGGACTCTCTGCCCCAGGAATTTCCGTCTCTTGGAACAGGGGATTACAGGACTCCCGCATGCATCATCAAGAACACAGACCGCACATACAGCAGTGATTTTCGGTATGTACGCCACAGCATCAGGGATGGAAAATATTCGCTGAAGGGACTTCCGGCGGTGTACGCAGACGCTGCGGAGGCACAGACACTCGAGGTAGTGCTGGAGGATCGGGTGTCAAAGGTCCGCGCGGTACTGCTCTATGGTGTTCTGCCGGAATATGACGTGATTACCCGCAGCGTGAGGATCGTCAACGCAGGCGAAGGCCATGTCTCTGTGAAGAAGCTGGCTCCGGCATGTCTGGATATGATGGGTGGAGATTATGATTTTATCACATTTTACGGACGTCATGCCATGGAGAGGAATTTCCAGAGACTTCCGATCGGCCATGGGGTATCGAAGATCGGAAGCCTCAGGGGAACATCCAGTCACCAGTATAATCCTGCGGTGATCGTGGCAGAGCATGACACAACTGAGGAGTCGGGAAGCTGCTATGCTATGTCTTTTGTGTATAGCGGAGGATTCCAGAGCGAGGCAGGAAGAGACCAGTATTATCAGACGCGTGTGCTTATGGGATTTTCTGAGGAGCAGTTCGCCTATCCACTGGAAGCGGGAGAAGAGTTTCAGTCTCCGGAGGTCATCTTAAGTTATTCATCCGAGGGACTTTCCAAACTTTCACAGAATCTTCACCGCTGTATCAGGACACATCTGTGCCGGGGTAAATATAAAGAGGCTGTACGGCCCATTCTCTTAAACAGCTGGGAAGCGTCCTACTTTGACTTTACAGGAGATACCCTGCTTAAACTGGCAGAGCAGGCGGCAGAACTGGGAATTGAGATGTTTGTCATGGACGACGGATGGTTTGGGAAGCGTGACAGCGAGTTGAGAGGGCTTGGAGACTGGAAGGTCAACGAGGAGAAGCTGGGCTGTACGTTAGGCGAATTGATTACCAGGATCAATGGAATGGGATTGAAGTTCGGTATATGGATCGAGCCGGAGATGGTCAACGAAGACAGTGACCTCTACAGGGAGCATCCGGACTGGGCGTTTGTGATTCCGGGCCGTAGGCCGAACCGTTCCAGACATCAGCTTGTGCTTGACTTTTCAAGGAAAGAGATCGTGGATCATATTTATGAACAGATATGCAGTGTCCTTGATCAGGGCAATGTGGAATATATCAAATGGGATATGAACCGAAGCCTGGCGGACATTTACTCTGCTACAGCGGACAGTCAGGGGAGAGTGCTCCATGACTATGTGCTGGGACTCTATGATTTCCTTGAGAGGATCGTGAACAGGTACCCGGATATCCTGATCGAGGGATGCAGCGGCGGCGGCGGCCGCTTTGACGCAGGAATGCTCTATTATACGCCGCAGATCTGGTGCAGCGACAATACAGACGCGGTCGACAGGCTGGAGATTCAGTACGGGACATCATTCATCTACCCGGTGTCTTCTGTAGGGTCTCATGTATCCGCGTCGCCAAACCACCAGACCGGAAGGCTGACATCTTTAAGGACGAGAGGCGTTGTGGCATCGGCGGGCACATTCGGCTATGAGCTCGACCTCAATCAGCTGAGCGAAGAGGAGAAGGACGAGATCCGCTGCCAGATCACATATTATAAGCGTTATGCGGCGCTGATCCAGAAAGGACTCTACTACCGTCTGACAAATCCTCAGACTGCGGACGCAGGTGCATGGGAATTCGTCTCGGAGGATGGAAAGGAAGCGCTGGTCATGGCAGTCGGCACGAGACAGCATGCGAATATGACGGTAGATTATATCAAGGTGAGAGGCCTTGAGGAAAATAAAATGTATCGGGAAGAAGGGAGCGGGCGGCTGTATAACAGCACTGCTCTTATGGAAGCTGGTTTTCCCATGCCTGTCGAACTTGGGGAATACCGGGCGTACCAGTGGTATTTTGTAAGGGAAGATTAAAGTCCCGCGAAGCAGGGAAGGAGAGAAGACGGAAATGTCAAAAAAGACTGTGAAAAACAGACATACCTCTAATAAAGCTGCCGCAAAGCAGACCTCTGCAAAAACACAGGGCGCTGCGAAAGAAGCGGCTGCTGGAAAAGCGCTTAAGGATGAAAGCAACCGCATATTCCAGGAAAGACTTGCACGCCACCATGATGAGCTGCGCTGGCTGTATATGGAACTGTATGACAATGATGATATGTTCGCGGAACTGTGCAGCCAGATGAAGGAATATTACGACCAGAGAAACCAGAGTTTAAGAGCACTGGATGCAAAGCGCGGGAGCGAGGGGAAATGGTACCGTAAAAGAGATATGGTCGGCATGATGATGTATATAGATAATTTTGCGGGCAGCATCAAGGGCGTACAGGAGAAGCTCTCTTATCTGGAGCAGTGCAATGTAAACTATATTCACCTTATGCCTTTCCTTGATTCTCCAAAGGGGAGATCGGACGGCGGATATGCGGTGGCAGATTTCCGCAAGGTGAAGCCGGAGCTGGGGACAATGGATGATCTGGCGGAACTCGCGGAGAAGTGCCATGAGAAAGGCATCAGCCTGTGTATGGACTTTGTCATGAACCACACATCGGAAGATCATGAATGGGCGGTAAAAGCACGTCAGAGAGACGGAGAATATATGAGCCGCTATTTCTTCTACGCGGATCCTTCTATTCCTCAGGAGTATGAGAAGACGGTCCCTCAGGTGTTCCCGACTACAGCGCCGGGGAACTTTACATATCTGCCGGAGCTTGGTCATTATGTGATGACCACATTTTACCCGTATCAGTGGGATTTGAATTACCGCAATCCAAGAGTATTCAATGAGATGATGTATAATTTCCTGTATCTGGCAAACCAGGGAATGGATATCATCCGTATCGACGCGGTTCCATACATCTGGAAAGAGCTGGGGACAAACTGCCGGAATTTGCAGCAGGTACATACGATCGTAAGGATGATGCGCATGATCGGAGAGATTGTGTGTCCCGGGATCGTCCTTCTCGGCGAGGTAGTCATGGAACCGGAAAAGGTGGCGCCGTATTTCGGTACAGTGGAGAAGCCGGAGTGCCATATGCTCTACAACGTGACGACCATGGCCGCCACATGGAACACAGTGGCAACAAGAGATATCCGCCTTTTAAGAAAACAGATGGATATTGTATGCTCCCTTCCGAAAGAGTACACCTTCCTTAATTATCTGAGATGTCATGATGATATCGGCTGGGGGCTTGACTATGCAACGCTCAGCGAGTGGGGGATGAAGGAAGTGCCTCACAAGAAATATCTGAACGATTATTTTCAGGGGAAGACAGAGGGAAGCGTCAGCCGGGGCGAATTATACAATGAAGATCTTGTCACGGGAGACGCAAGGTTCTGTGGGACTACCGCGTCCATGTGTGGGATCGAGAGCGCCGGATTTGAGCGGGATGAGGTGAAGATGGATCATGCTATAACGAAGGATATCATGCTCCATGCCTATATGTTCACCCAGTCCGGTATTCCTATGCTCTACAGCGGAGACGAGATCGGTCAGGTCAATGACTATACATACAAGGAAGACGCGGACAAAGCGCCGGATTCCCGTTACATCCACAGAGGAAAGTTCTGCTGGGATCTGGTGGAAAAGATTAAAGAGAAAGACAGTGTGCAGGGCAGGATCTTTAACGCGCTCTCCGAACTAGAGGCAATCCGCAGGAAAGAAGCGATGTTCAGCGCTGACGCGGAAGTTTATACAAAGGATTACAGTGACTCGTCCATCCTCTGGATCGTGAGAAAGACAGAGAAGGAAGAACTCCATGCGGTGTTTAACTTCAGCGATGTGGACAAGACAGTCTGGATGCCGGAGACTGCAGAATACACAGACCTTTTAACAGGGAAGAGAGAGACCATTGAAAAGACGGTTCTTCCGTCGTGGGATTTCCTGTGGCTGAAAAAGTGAGTTGAGCACGGTTTGTGAATGATGGCAGACGGAAATTAAAATTTGACATTTTTACTTTGAACGAATATAATGAGCGAAGAAACAAGGGCGTTTCCTATAAGGGGAGAACGCCCTTTTACATTTCCGGTCCCGCCGGTGGGAAAGGGATTTGCGGATGAATGTGAGATATGAAAGGAGGATTTTCATATGAACGATTATACCAGAGAGGATATCCTGCGCCTCGTGGAAGAGGAGGATGTGGCGTTCATTCGACTGCAGTTCACAGATATCTTTGGAAACATGAAAAACATGGCAGTGACAGTCAGCCAGCTTGAGAAAGCGCTGGATAACCGATGTATGTTCGATGCGTCGTCCATTGAGGGGGTGTCGGGAGAACTGGACGCGGATATGTATCTTTATCCGGATTTAAGTACATTTGAGATCTTTCCGTGGAGACCCCAGCAGGGAAAAGTGGCCAGGCTGATCTGTGATGTGTATAAAAAGGACGGGGCGCCTTATGAGGGTGATCCCCGGCATGTGCTCAAAAGAGCAATCGCTCATGCCGCGCAGATGGGGTACGTGCTTAATGCGGGACCGGAGTGTGAGTTCTTCCTTTTCCATACAGACGAGGATGGGATGCCGACTACTCTGACCCATGAACAGGGCGGGTATTTTGACGTGGGACCGCTTGATTTTGGAGAGAATGCGAGACGCGATATGGTGCTTACTCTGGAGGAGATGGGATTTGAGATTCTATCTTCCCATCATGAGATCGCTCCTGCCCAGCATGAGATCGACTTCCGCTATGACGAGGCTCTGGTGACGGCAGATAATCTGATGACATTTAAGCTGGTCGTCAAGACGATCGCGAAAAGACACGGTCTGCACGCAACGTTTATGCCGAAGCCGAGGATTGAGACATGCGGTTCCGGTATGCACGTGAACCTGTCTCTGGAAAAGGATGGGGTCAATGTATTTCAGGATAAAGAGGATGTAAACGGACTGAGCAGGGAAGGATACTATTTTATCGGGGGCCTGATGAAGCACATGAAAGCAACGACCTGCATCACGAATCCGACCGTCAATTCTTACAAGCGTTTTGTGCCTGGATATGAAGCGCCGGTGTATATGGTCTGGTCGTCTAAGACGAGGGGGCCGCTTATCCGCGTGCCTTCCGGAAAGGGGGAGAATACGCGCATTGAGCTGCGAAGTCCGGACGCGGCGGCAAACCCGTATCTGGCGCTGGCCGTGCTCTTGGAGGCAGGACTGGACGGCATCAGAAACCAGATCATGCCTCCGGCGTGCATTGATGAGGATATCCAGAAAATGAGCCGGGAACGCCGGGAAGAGCTTGAGATACAGGAACTTCCCCGTTCATTGAAAGAGGCAGTGAAAGAACTTGGAAAGGATGAGTTCGTGCTGGATGTCTTGGGCCGGGAACTGGCAGAAAAGATCATGGATGCCCAGAAAAAAGAATATTATGACTACTGTATGCAGGTGACAGACTGGGAGATCGGGAAATATCTGTATCGATTGTAAAAAGTAAAAGACGGTGGGAGGTGACACGGATTTGAGTAATGTCATTGTCGCGTTTCCTAAGAGGGAAGACGCGATAAATATACGAAACATTCTGACAAGATCCGGGGTCGAAGTCTCTGCCGTCTGCCTGACAGGGGCAAAAGTGCTGCAGCATGCAGAGCTGTGGAGCGAAGGAGTGGTGATCTGCGGCATCCGGCTTCCGGATATGCACTATATGCAGCTTCGAGAATTGCTGCCAGACGAGTATGGTATCCTTCTTCTTACCTCGTCGGAGAAATGGATCGGCGAACTGCCCGAAGGAGTCGTAGGGCTTCCGTTTCCAATTAAGATACGGGATCTGGCGGACACTTTGGAAATGATGTGCCGTGCGCAGGAAAACATAAGGAAAGAGAAAAAGAGCGCCGCGCGCAAGAGGAGCGGCAGCGAGCGAAAAGTGATCGAGCGGGCGAAGGCGCTTCTCATGGAGCGGAATGGGATGTCCGAAGAGGAGGCGCACCGGTACCTGCAGAAAACCAGTATGGAAAGCGGCACTGATATGACCGAGACCGCTCAGATGGTACTGCGGATGATGGACTGCTGATTCCGTGTATTATTGACAAGGGCTGTGTGTATGGGGTATAAATGAATAAGGTCAGGCAGGCTGCCAGCGGGAAGAACTGGAAATGCGGGTGTATCTGACTGAGAATGGCAGGAAAGGACAGAGATCATATGAGATTTACAAAAATGCAGGGCCTAGGAAACGACTATGTATATGTGAACTGTTTTCGGGAGAAGATAGATGAGCCGTCGGAACTGGCAAGAAAGATCAGCGACAGACATTTCGGTGTGGGATCAGACGGGCTTATCATGATCAATCCGTCGGATAAGGCGGATTTTGAGATGGAGATGTATAATGCGGACGGCTCCCGCGGTGAGATGTGCGGGAACGGAATCCGCTGCGTGGCAAAATATGTTTATGATTACGGACTCACGGATAAGACAAGTATTTCCGTGGAGACACTTGGCGGGATCAAATATCTTGACCTGACTGTGCAGGACGGAAGAGTGCAGCTGGTGAAGGTAGACATGGGAAAGCCGGAGCTGGAGCCTTCGAAAGTGCCGGTCATCGCGGAGGGAGACCGGGCTGTGGACGTTCCAATTGAAGTGGACGGCAGGGAATATAGAATGACATGCATCTCCATGGGCAATCCCCACGCAGTGGTGTTCGTGGACTGTGATGTGAAAGAACTGCCGTTGGAGAAAATCGGACCAAAGTTTGAGAATCATGAGAGATTCCCGAAGCGGATCAATACAGAATTCGTGCGCGTGCTCGACCGTCACACGGCAGAGATGCGGGTATGGGAGCGCGGCTCGGGAGAGACGCTGGCATGCGGCACCGGCGCTTGTGCGGTTGCTGTTGCCTGTGCGCTCAATGGACATACTGAGGAGGAAGTGACAGTGAAGCTTCTCGGCGGAGATCTTCATATCAGATGGGATCGAGAGAAGGATACCGTGTATATGACGGGGCCGGCGGAGACCGTGTTTGACGGAGAGTGGAAGGAATAAAGAACCCGAAGGTGATATCCCGGCAGAAAAACATAAGAAATATCTATTTTGAGATATCATAGAGTACAGGTGTATTCTTAACAATTTTTTTGATTATATATTTCATTATGAATCTGTACTGAATTTCAGAACAGAACATAAATTTTAAATTAATATTGACGTACTTCTTAACGTACGCTATAATGAATTTGACAGATAAAATCTCGACATTCACTACTAAAAATAATATTTTAAAACATATCAAATTATTTAAGAAGAAAATACACTACGAATGTGCGAGAAATATAACAGATCGAATAACAAAAAATATATTAAAAATTGCGCAATTAAAAGTACAAGGATTAAAAGAATTACAAATTAAAAGGTTACGAATTACAAATTAAGAATTAAGAAAGGGATTTTATTATGTCAACGATCAATATTACTAATGCAAGAAAGGACCTCTATAATCTTGTGGAGAAAGTAAGCCGTTACGGTGAACCAGCTTTAATTGTTGGGAAAAGGGGAAATGCGGTCCTTATCTCAGAAGATGATTGGAATGCCATACAAGATACCCTATATCTTAATTCCATTCCAGGCATGGTTGAGAGCATCAATGCTGCCGGAAAAGAACCCATCTCCGAGTGCTCCACGTATGATCCAAATGAGGAATGGTAAACGAAAATGTATTTAGTTTTGTTTTCCAAAGATGCGGAAAAGGACAAAAAGCTGCTGAAATATGCAGGGCTGGAGAAAAAGGCAAAAAATATATTGGATATCCTTGCTCTGAATCCTTATCAGACGCCGCCGTCATATGAGAAACTGCTTGGAAACCTTAATGGCAATTACTCCCGACGTCTTAACATACATCACCGTTTGGTTTATGAAGTACAGCCATTTGATCCTGAGCTTTTCCCAGATCTCGAAAGAGACAAATATGAAGGGGTTGTCCTTGTAAAACGCATGTGGAGTCATTATGATGACGTCAGATAACCAGTGTATGATTAAAGCAAAAGAGTTGCCCGTCTTGGGGCAGCTCTTTTGCTTTGTGCATTTGTATTACGATATCCATGTGTACCGAATTTCGGTACGGAATAATACCTGTTCGAAAAACATCTCTAATCTAATATAGAGTCTGCAAATTGTTCCAAAGAAGCTGCTGACATCTGATCCAATACATGAACATAATTAGTCATGACAGTTTCAAAGGCGTCACCCATGATATCTGCAACTACTTTAATAGGAGTTCCATTCATCAGAGCGGAAAGCAGCACTATATTCTATCTGCTGTTCAATTAAAGGAAGTATCCGCCGGGGAATTGTCAGTGAGCGTTGCGCTCCGGCATTTTTTAAATCGGTCAGATGGCCTTTCATGTCTACTCCATGATTAAGTGTAAGGCGCCGGGTTGTAAGGTCTATATCATATTTACTGATTCCGCAGACTTCCCTCGGACGCATCCCAAAAGTTGTGTGCAGGACATACATGCAGTAATATAGATCTGCTCTGGTACAGGGATGCGCAGGGGTATAACTGCATAATCCATTATCTGCGACATCAGATTAAAAGCCATATTCGTTGTTTTTGGAGCATACTTTCCCGTAAGTAATGTGACCCAATCCTGGATGTCGAGAGCCGTGATCTTGCGGACATCCATATCATCAAAAACGCTGAGGTAGATGTCGCAATAGTTCTTATCGCGGATCTGCGTGGTTTCTTCTTTTGTTGCTCTTGTTTTTAGCCATTCATCTTTTACCTCCTGAAAAGTAATTGCAGTTCTGAGCCGTTTGGCATATGGAGATTTTTCGAGCTGCTTTTTCATTTTGCTTTCCGCTATGACGGCATCATTTCTGTTTAAAAAGCCCTCTCCCCATATGGGGGTGCATTTATCATATTTATAAGTTGATATAACAGGATAATAATAAGTGACCTGTATACCATTTATTTTACGAATTTTCTCTTGTATGCTCATGCCGACTCTCTTTTTTCGTACCGAAATTCGGAACGCAAAACCGCAATTGTCACATTTTGTATTGTTATGCTATAATAGCCATGTTGTCATACCCAATCCGGCAACGGAAAGGGGGTGTACATATGCAGGATGCGATAATATCGTTCTTAGTTGCTATTATGGGTGGTGTAGCCTGCCACTACATCATCAAATGGTTAGATAGCAATGATGATGACAACTAACCAAAAAAGAATCCCCAGAGCTGCCACTCTGGGGATTCTGCATTGTGTACATATGACGCAATAATATCGTTTGCCTACGCATAATATAACATATGCAACAGGCAACGTCAAGTATATCCCAAGAGAAGAAAATGTATCCAGTTCTGCTCAATTCAATGCTGAACGTACCGAAATTCGGTACGCATATCCTTTTATTCTACAATGGTATCGAATTTTGTAATAAATTGTTTATTCTGTATCGTTCGGTTTCATAAAGATTAAGAGCATCAGTTATTGTATTGGCTCTTAGGTTGAGAACATAGTCCTCAATTATTTCTGCAACATGCCAATATTTTGGTGGGATGATACAGTTGTCTAGATTTAGCATGAAGCCTTCCAATGACTTTAGCTGTTGCTGCAGATTCTGAAAACGTTGGTTTACTTCAAGCAAATTAGCAAGGTTTTCTTCGGCTTCATGGAGATATTTTTTCTGAGAAAATATCTGCGGAAGAGGAAAAAAGCGATGTATATCACTAATTCAGCAATGAAGATTAGAGCGATTGGGCGGTAGTCAGGCAGACTTTCGACCAGAATGTCTAACAACGCGGGAATATCGGTTGAAACAGAAATCTTTTCATACAGCAGGATTAGTGAAGGCAGTGCAGTGTAAAAACAAACACACAGTGCGGCAACCCAGTAGCCGAATTTCAGCACGGTAAGGGGATGGCTTTTAATATGGCACGCTGCGAGATATTTATTATTTGTTCTTGGGAGTAAAAATTTTTGACTTTCTTGTAGTCTGTTTAATTCGGCCAAAGAAGCCTTATATTTTTTGCATAGTTGGACAGCGTTTAAAATAGCTTTTTTCTCATCGGTAATTTGCATTGCTTTCCCCTCTCATAAGATATAATCACCGTTTTTTCCTTTTTGTCAAATGTTTCTGAAAGTCTATGATCCTTGTGCCTTTGGGATGGCAGAATCATTTTCATCTGCTTTCTTGATCAGATCGATCATTTGTCCCATGATCCAGCGTTGATCCTTTTTTGAAAGTTCATGGTAGTAGTCAAGAAGTTCCAGATCTTCAGATGTCAGGTATTTAGCACCGGGGAAAAATTTTGTTATAGTCTCACGTTCGGCTTCGGATAGTGTTTCTGCCTCGTTGATTTTATGAAAATATTTTAAAAGACGATCGTCTTCAGCAGGTATTGAAAAAGTGGTGCATTTATCTGTAAGCTGAGAATTTCCCAACAGATAATCAATAGAAACACAATAATATCTTGCAATTTTTAGTAACATTTCTAAATCAGGTTGTCGTTTATTTGTCTCCCACATTGCGACCGCCCCATTGCTTACGCCGAGAGATTCAGCAAAATCTCTTTGATTTAATCCTCTCTCTTTACGCAATTTTGCAAGAATATTTCCTAAATTCATAATAAACACCTCTCTTTTATATTATCACAGAATGTGAGCGGGATATATTAAAAATAACAAATACTCACAAATTGTTATTATATACTCGATAAAATAATGTATTGTTAGTATAATGAAGAAAAATAAACAATATGTGAGCAAGGGAGGCGATAAATTGGATAAAAAAACTTTAGAAACATTAAGAAAAGAGCAGAATATGTCTCAACGAGAATTGGCAGAAAAATTAAATGTCAGTGCAGGAGCACGATTCCGTGATCAGCCGTTGTACCGAAAAAATGTTTGCAAAGAGTTTTGTCCAGAAAAAACTAAAGAGACAGCCGACGCTTGTGATGCTCCGGGAAGAAATCTATCAAGAACTGAAGAACACATCGAACCAGCATGATGAGGACATTATCCGATCCATTTATAACTGTCTGGAAGAGTATACAGAAGGAAGCTGCGATATGCTGTCCAGGCCGTCCACAATCAAAATAAATAACCGTCTTGTCATGTTCGGAATGGCAAACGTACCTGAAAACAACTGGGAAGCTGTGATGGTTACAATCCTGCATTACTTATCTGTGCGCATGAATTATAACAAAAAGTTACAGCGGGCCACCCATCTGATCGTTGACGAAGCACAGGTAGTCTCGAAGAAGCCGGGATCGGCGGATCAGCTTAACAATGCTGTCATCACATTTCGGAAATTTGGCGGGATTGTTACTATGGCTATGCAGAATGTTACAGCAGCGCTGTCAAATCCAACTCTAGTTGAACTATTCCAGAACTGCTCTTATAAATGTTTCTTAGATCAAGGAGGCGTGGATGCGCAGAGCCTTTCGGAAATTCAGGAGTTTAGCGCAAAGGAGTTCCGTGCACTTGGAGCCGGACATATTGGGGAAGGTGTGATGGTCTGGAATAAAAAGGTTATTCTGTTTGACGCACGGATACAAAAAGATAATGTCCTATATGAAAAATTCAACACGAACTTCCATGAGATTGCAAAACAGAAGGAAGGGGAGAAGCATGATACAAAAATCAAAAAGCGGGAGGAAGATGAGAATTTCGATACCGTGCTGCGGCTGGCAAAAATGGTTCCCGTATCTGCCGTTGATGTAAGCCAGATCCTGAACATTTCCCAAGAGAAAGGGGAAAACCTTCTTGAAAAAATGTTACAAAGAAATCTGCTTGTCCTTTTATCATCAGAAGGGGAACGCAAATACGGAAGTGTGGAGTTATGAAGATCAATGAATCAAAGGGCGGCACGCTGCATTTGACGGAAAGTGTATTAAAAAATGCACAGCAGAGTGTCGGTTTCCTAAAGGACAACCTCAACACGCTTAATACAGACGAAGAACAAAAGGAGCATGAACAGCCAGGAAGATATATTACTGATCCTGTTGAATATCTAACGCGCGGAAAAGAAGAAAAATTTGGCGGGCTGCCTGTAAAGGGAAAAGAGCCCCCTCGGTTCTCCACGGAGAGTCTGGAAACAAAAGGGAAGGTAAAAAAGCATAAGCAGCCCAGAGCCGGGAATAAAGCATCAGGAAGTGGAAAAATGCCAGGGATAACGGCAAATAGAAAGGCAGGGATAACAGATAAAGCCACAGGTATATCTTCGAGCACGGTAGTAAATACAGCGGCAGGCACAGCAGCAAATACGGTGGTAAATACAGCGGTAAATACAGCGGCAGACACGGCGGTAAACACAGCAGCGGGTGCGGCTGCCGGAGCCGCGACTGGAGGCGTGAGCATCGCCGCACAGTCGGTAAAGGCCGCAAAAGATGTATTGATTGCAAAAAAGATTTCAGCAAAACAGCAGATAGGACAGCTTCAGGGAAAAATGGAGACGGTTCGCAGTGAAAATACATCTCCGGTAGGAATAAAACAGACCCTGACTTATATAGGTGCGACTACAGCAGTTTTGTTTCTTGCAATGCTCCAGATGGCTGCGTCGGTAATGTTTGGACTGATCGGAATCCTGATTTCTATTATTGAACCTTTCAGGAAGTATCTTTGATTGTATCAAAAGGTATGCGGAGCAAATGGATAAGAATCAGATGGATGAACTGTTAAAAGGGCTGGAAGCAGGGTTATCAGAGAAGCAGGTAAAGTCTTATTTTGGTCTGCCGGCAGACGAAATGAGTCGATACAGGAAAGCGTATATGTTCGCAAATACAGGGAAATAGTATCATGATTTATCATATTTTTAAAAGTAATTCTTAATAAAAATTCTTAACAGATGCGTGCAAAGAAAAAATAAGGGGTTACAGATTTTCTGCAATCCCTTATTTTTTAAGGAATTTCTGGAATCGGAGTGACAGGATTCGAACCTGCGGCCTCTACGGTCAACGAACAACGCATTTACGGGCTTTGTAAAGGCTATTTTTGAATCCCAACCAAACCCCAACCTCTAAAAAATAAACAAGCGACCTATTTGGTCAGAAAGGAGAACTTGCATATCCGTAAAACAGTATTTGATAGAAAGAGGTGTATCTATCCTTTTGGATTAGATGCCCCTCTTTATGTATCTCAAATCAATTTTCAAAAAAATTCTCATAAGGCACATCTAATATTTCTTTCATAATCTTTAAATCACATGCTTTGATATTTCTCCTGCCTGTTTCGATATTGGCTAAGGTGCTACGTGATATACTGCTCCCTTGAATCTGCATTTTAGCAACAAGCTGGTCTTGCGTTAAGCCTTTTTTCAATCTTATGTTTTGTATATTACGCCCTAATGGTACATCACGTATAACCCATTGCATTGTAATCCTCGTTTGTGACTAATTGGTAACTTTTTTCTTGAGTATACGCTACATATGTGCTAAAATTGTCACCAGATAGAAACAATCGTTTTATAACCTTTAGTCTTTGAAAAAGTCAGAATAATCAACATCCAACACTTCTTTTAATGCTTTTAAATCACTGGCTTTTATATTTCTGCGACCAGTTTCTATGTTGGCATATGTGCTTCTGGAAATGCTACTGCCTATTAACTGCATTTTTTCAACAACCTGCATTTGTGTCATATTCCTAGACATTCTGGCAGTTTGGATATTTCTTCCTAAAGGTATGTCTTGTAAAATCCATTGCATTATACTCCCTCCGTTTGTGACTAATTAGTGTTATGTTTTGAGTATATGCACTGGTTTGATTTTCTTTGTCACCTATTAGAAACATTTGTTTGAAAGATGATGTAAAAACCGTAATTTTGTAATATTCAAATAATATCGAGGGATGGTAACAATGACTGACAATGGCTTTTATGATGTATTCAAATGCTCACTAGAATCTATGAAAGAGAAATCCATATCATCATTACTTGCAACCGACAGTGATTATCAGAATCACACAAATCAACAAAATATAGCAGAAGAACAATATATGGCATTGAACTTGTCTGTGGAGCAAAGAGAAGTAGTGGATCAACTAATAGATGCACGCGATAAACAAAACATAGAATATTCTAATCTGTCTTATTTAGCTGGGCTCATGGACTGTATAAAAATTTTAAAATATCTCAATATACCAATCGAAGAAATGTTTAAAGACAAAAGAGGTTAGGGTATATGAAAAAGAAGTTTATTGCAATATTTTTCACTTTATGTCTGTTTGTTGGTATTTTATATTACCTTAGTCTGCCTGACTATCACGTATTTAACAGCATATCAACCAGCAATCAGAATACAAGAGATACTGCTTTGAAAGTGGTTGTATATAAATACTGGAAAATCGACGATACCATCCTAAAAATCGAAAAAGAACATAACAAGATTAACGGCACGCCTACCACTCTTGAAATCAATCTTTACTATTCGAGATGGCTTATCCGTTATGGAGAGCAGCCGTTTAAAACAGTTGGATTTGAATATGGAGAAAAATAACAAACAGCACGCTGTCTGGAGCACTGTTTGCTATTCGCTTACCTATTCCATAAAAAACTTTTTTGTCCGTTTCTTCTGTATGCCTAGTGTTCCGCAGGATGCCCAGAGTGACGATTCCTAATAGGGCGGTGGGCGGCTGGGCAAGCGGATAATTTAAGTAAACCTCTCCCGTATCTTTAAGATTTCTTTTTTTGTTTCTTCTACAAAAGGATTATAAAGATTATCCGTTATAATTTCTATTTCACTATAGCACTCTTTTATTTTATCATACTGGTACATTTGATATTTTTCTTTCAACAATTCCTCATCAATTCCGTAAAAAATAAGGCGAGAATTTTCTTTTTCAAATTTAATTTCCTCGTAGTTTTTTGTAAGATAACCATCGCTACCACTTAGCACTCTATCGTCTAGACCTTGATAAAAAAGTTTTTCTGCATTCGTATTAAATGGGAACGGAATAATATGCAAAATATTCTCTGCTTTATCTACAAAAACGTAAAATATAGGGATTACTTTTCCCTTATCAGCACTCTGTTCTATTTTCTCAGGAATTTTTACATGCGCTGTATATAGATTGTCTATTCCCAAGACTGGCATATAAACAAGATGAGTGGGCAAATAGTCCGCTCTTTTAATCATTTTAGAAATCAATTCCAGCCATTCTAGTTCATTTTGATATGACAATTTACAGAAACTCCCTGAAAATAAAATCATCATTATCATCTGATCATTCATTTCAATCCCTAAATTCTGTTTTGCGAGCTGAAATAGATATTCTCTCATATCGCCATACAGTAATTTTTCAATTGTTGTATTTCCCAAAACTGCAATCTTTTCTAGTACTTCCTTGCTTGGCATCCTTTTGCCTTTTTCCCAATTATTCACCGCACCTCTCGATGAATTGTTCAAAAGTTTTCCAAAATCATTCATTGAATAGTTACCGTTTTCTCTAATCTGCTTTATACGATTTCCTACTTCTGTTTTTATCGGTTTCATTTTTCTCTTCCTCAAATCTATAAATTTATACGTATAATCTCGTTATACTTTTTATGATTGTTACCACATCTACAACTTTTGCACATAGTTTACCATTTTTGCCAACATTATTCAATCATATTGTATTCATTTTTGTATTCATTTTTTGTTGACTCAGTCGAAATTAAGTGATATATTATTTTTAAAGTATTCACTTTTGTATTCGCGCGATATGAATGAACACAATTTTAGTAAGAAAGGAAGTAAGCTATGTTAAGAGCAAAAGATTTTGTTTTAAGTCCAAACAAAATGGAAAGTGAGTATCAGTTAGTCGAAGTCAGTAGATGGAACGAATATGGAACAGATAAGCATCTGGGATTCAATTATGTAGTACTTTTTCCAAAACTTCAATTTGAAAAAGTTAAGATTGAAGTCAAAGGAACTACCCAGCTTGTCACCAATGAAGAATTGGAAAAATGCGGACAAATTCCTGTAAAATTTGCTAATCTTACAGTATCGGCTAATCTTTATCAAGGTCGGCTTTCGGCGAAGGGACAAGCTGATTCTGTTAAACGGCTTGATGACAACTAATATTACTATTTATCACTATTACTTTGACTTTTTATAAAGAGTTTCAATAATTTGATAATACAATACATAAATTTAGCTATTACCAGCGTGTATCGCGCCGATGCCCTAGCAAAAAGGCGCGTATATACGCTGGATGATATGGCGGAAGAACATCTGCATTTAACTTGATATATAAACCAACATCTTCCGAAAAAATATAAAACATTTTAATTGAGGGTGATATATTCGTGAAAAATAAAGGCTCGTATCTAGCCTATAACACGAAAATCATTGAAACGCCCACAACGAAGGAAATTTGGATATATGATACACCTATTAACCGCCAGCTATCAGAGTTTTCAACCAAAACATATACAAAAGCCATCCGAAAAGATTTCGATAATCTTTCTGCATCTGAACAAGGTAACAGTTTAAAACGTAAGCAAAAATATTATGAACAAAAGCGTTGGGAAATTGCCCGACTTATAGATTGTAATTTTGATAAACAAACCAAATTTGTAACGCTGACATTCAAAGAAAACATTCAAGACATCACCATTACCAACCAAGAATTTAAGTATTTTATCCAGAGATTAAATTATTACTTATACCAGACCAAAATTCAACTATTAAAATATATTGCAACGTGGGAGAAGCAGAAACGTGGAGCAATCCATTATCATGTTATTTTCTTTGATTTTCCGTATGTGGCAAAAGAAAAATTACAGAAATTATGGTCGCACGGATTCGTAAAAATAAATCGGATTGACGTGGATAGCAAAGAGAACAGGGGGCGGTATTTAAGCAAATATTTTTCAAAAGACCTTGAATTAAAGGAGCATAAGAAAAAGGCGTTTTTCAAATCTCAAAATCTGAAAATGCCAAAAGAAACAAAGCTAATGCTTACAGATGATATTCTTGCGGACTTGCAGAAAGAGAATATCATCTTTCAAAAAGAGTATACACGACAGATATATGATACAAAATCTCTTATATCCAATGGCACATATCTGAAAGACAGCGGTGTTACATACATCAAAATCAGAAAAGAGCGTGACCGTTGTGATTAAGCTGAATGATTTTGAAGTTCTCCAATGTACGGACGCTCTCCATGTAAGAGTTGTGGCACTAAGAGCATTGTATCAAGAATTGCAAAATGGTATACTTTCACTGACGGATATGCAAGAACAGATTGACATGACAAAAAAACAAGTTCTTGATTTACACAAAAAAATGTATAACTACTGGCAAGGTAAAAACGGCAAATGGTACAGCTATTTACCAAAAGAGGGAGTTGATAAGCCAAAGGGAAAACAGATAGAAAGTATCAGTCAAGAAAAATTAGACAATAGAATAGTTGAGCACTACGTTAATGCTGAAAAGAAAAAAAAGAATCAAGAAAACAGTTGTCCTACATTTTTGGAAGTATACTATATGTGGCGCAAGGTAAAAGATTTGGAATTGGATGATAATTCCATTTACAAATACAATACAGACTGTAAAAGATTCTTTGAGGGCACAGAGTTTGCTGAAACACCAATCAACCAGATAAACGAAAATACGATAAGACGCTTTATACTGGAGACTATTAAAGAATTGGAATTATGTAAGGAAACCTGCCGTAAGTTCTTTGGCTACATAAAGAATGTGATTCGATATGCAAGAATTGAAAAAATCATTATTGAAAATCCCACGGAGTTTCTTGAAGCAAAAGAATTTTCAAAGCATTGTGTAGTGGCAGAGAGAACCGACAAAGGGTATTACACAGATAGTGAACTTGCAATCATTTTAAAGGCATTAAAAGGCTATTATACAAATACTCCCACTTATATGCCAGCCTACGCTATCGAATTAGCTATTTATACAGGCATGAGAGTAAGTGAACTGTCAACATTGAAGTGGTCAGACTTGACAGATGGTGTAATCAGCATTAACAAATCAGCAAAACATAACCGCTTGAAAAATGAATTTTCTGTTGGTAAAACCAAAACAAAAAAATCCAGAGTTTATCCTATTGATGAACAAATTACGGAACTTCTTACAAAAATTTATCATATGCAGATTGAGCATGGAATTTTATGCGAATGGATTTTTACAGACGGAAATGGTGGATATACTCATGCCAGAAATATTACTGATTGTATGACGAGAATATGCAGAGAAAACGAGCTATGTGGTGGCGGTATTACCAAACTTAGAAAAACGACCAGTTCTGATCTGCAAGTCAGCGGGACGCCTAAATCAGTTGTTGCGAGTATGCTGGGACATACGGAAGAAGTGAACGAAAAATATTATACTTATGATACTTCAAAACTTGATGAAAAGAAAAAGATTATCCAAACACGCAACGCCAAATTCAAGAATCTGACATGTGCTGGATAATCCCAACCAAAGCCAACCAGCTTTTTTAACTTATGAAAAATGAAAATCCCCCGTAAAAACGGGGGTAAATCGGAGTGACAGGATTCGAACCTGCGGCCTCTACGTCCCGAACGTAGCGCTCTACCAAGCTGAGCCACACTCCGATAAAATAGGGAACTTGCTTTTCGCAAATTCCCAGCTACGGAAAAGGGACTTGAACCCCTACTAACAGAGTCAGAGTCTGCTGTGCTGCCAATTACACCATTCCGCATCATTTATGCACGCTTTCTCAAGCGACATGGATATTATATCAGACTTTGTAAAAAAATCAAGCACTTTTTTAAATTTCTTTACAATTTGTCTTTCTATTAATTTTTTCTGAATTTACAAAGCGTTCTGCTTTGTTTCCAGATAATCCTCTGGTCTTTAAACTGTGTATTTTTACATAAAACTGTTTTTTGCGACAAGATGTCACGAAAACTTAATAATAATTAAACAAAATATAGTATTTGCTTAAACATTACCACGTATAATCAATATATTGTAGAAAAGAATTTTCGATGACAGCATATATGATGCCTTTACATACAGATACGAGGTGAAAAGATGCGAAAGAAAAAAAGCCGTTATAATATAAACAGTATGATATTATGCGCGCTGGTCTTTTTTGCTATCGCCGGGACAGCGCTCTGCATGGTAGTAAATGGCAGGGAAGCCGCAGTCGAAAAAGCGAAGGCTGAGGCGGAGCTCAAGGAGCAGGAAGCGAAAAAGGCCGAGGAAAAAGCTGTGAAGAGGGCGGCGGAAGAAGCGGAAAAGAAGAGAGCGAAAGATTTCTCCCTTCAGCCGGGTGTTCCGATCGGAACGCAGGCGCCGAATGCGGAAGAAAAGGTTGTATACCTGACATTTGATGATGGACCTTCCGCAAATACGCAGACGATATTGGATATTCTGGAACAGTACGATGCAAAGGCAACATTTTTTATTGCAGGTTCGCGCGAGGAATGGCGGCCGCTGATTAAGACAGCATACGAGGCGGGACACACGATTGGCCTTCATACATATTCACATGATTATGCGGGAGTCTATTCGTCGGTGGACGCGTACTTTGAAGATTTGGACAAGATAGGAAAGGTCGCGGAGGAACAGATCGGATACGTTCCATGCTTTATCCGTTTCCCGGGCGGATCGTCGAATGCGGTGTCAAAAAAATATACGCAGGGGATTATGACGGAACTGACGTCGCTCGTACAGGAAGAGGGCTATCAGTATTATGACTGGAATTTGGATAGCGGCGACGGCGCCGATAAGAGTGTGGAAGAGTTAAAGGCCAACTCTATGACAGACCGGTTCCATCAGGTGATGCTCTTGTTCCATGATTCCCGATCAAAAGAAAATACAGTGGAAGCACTGCCGTCTATTATAGAGTATTATAAAAATCTCGGATACGAATTTCGGGCGATAGACAGGGAGAGTTTTGCTCCACACCATAGTGTAAATAACTGACATGAATCCGCAAATACAATGTGGTTCCGTAAGTAACCGATTATATTATAATCGACTTCCACCCCTTTCTATGCTATGATGATCTTCGGATCATTACGTATAGAAAGGGGTATTTTCTATGGGAGATACGTCTGAAAATAAAGGAAACATGTCGTATCCCGGTACACAAAAGCACATCTGTCTGGGCATTCTCGCTCACGTAGACGCGGGTAAGACAACGCTGTCGGAAGGAATGCTCTATTTAAGCGGCAGAATACGGGATATGGGCCGTGTGGATCACGGAAATGCATTCCTTGACACATATGAGCTTGAGCGGGAGCGCGGCATCACGATTTTCTCAAAACAGGCCATATTTACATGGAAAGGGATGGATATCACCCTTCTTGATACGCCGGGACATGTGGACTTCTCTGCAGAGATGGAGCGTGTTTTGCAGGTGCTGGACTGCGCGGTGCTTGTCATCAGTGCAGGGGACAGTGTCCAGAGCCATACTGTGACGCTCTGGCGGCTCTTGAAACGCTATGATATTCCGGTATTTATTTTTGTCAATAAGATGGACAGGCCTGGTGCGGATCGCGGCAAACTCATGTCAGAGCTGAAAAAGCGGTTCGGTGAAGGCTGTACGGATATGAACGGGATATTTGCCAAGAAAGACGGGGAAGACAGTCTCGCAGCTATGTCGGACGAGCTTGCTATATCAGATGAGGAAAAGGCGGAGAGTCTTGCGGTCTGTGACGAGGACATGCTGGAAGAGTATCTGGAGACGGGAGCGATCCGCAGGGAAGCTCTGAAAAAAGCTGTCGCGTCGCGGAAGGTGTTTCCCTGCTGGTTCGGTTCTGCACTGAGGGCAGAAGGGATCACGGAGCTGATGGACGGGCTTAAAGAACTGTCCGAGACAAAGGAGTATCCGCAGGAGTTTGGCGCAAAGGTATACAAAATATCCCGCGACGTGCAGGGAAACCGCCTGACCTGTCTTAAAGTGACAGGCGGAACGCTGCGGATAAAAGAGGAGATTCAGGGGATCGGGGGGAAAGTGAACCAAATCAGGATCTACTCCGGGGCGAAATATGAGATGGTGCAGGAAGCAGAGGCGGGCACAGTGTGCGCGGTGACCGGATTAGAGGGAACATTTCCGGGGCAGGGGCTCGGCTGTGAGCAAGAGTCAGCGCTCCCGGTGCTGGAGCCTGTCCTGACGTACCGTGTGGATCTGCCCGGGGACTGTGATGTGCATACCATGCTCATAAACCTGCGCCAGATAGAAGAAGAGGAGCCTCAGCTACATATTGTGTGGGAAGAGGCGTCATCTGAGATCCACATCCAGCTCATGGGAGAAGTGCAGACGGAAGTGCTCCAGCAGATGGTGAAAGAGCGTTTCGGCGTTGTTATCGGATTCGGTGAGGGCAATATTGTCTATAAAGAAACGATTGCCACACCGGTGGAGGGGGTGGGCCATTTTGAGCCGCTTCGGCATTACGCAGAGGTACATCTTCTCCTTGAGCCAGGAGAGAGGGGGGCCGGGATGCAGTTTGCCTCGGAGTGCAGCGAGGATGTGCTGGACAGGAACTGGCAGAGACTCATTCTGACGCATCTGGATGAAAAAGAACACAGGGGCGTCCTGACCGGTTCGGCGGTGACAGATATGAGGATTACTCTCCTGACCGGGCGTGCGCATCAGAAACATACCGAAGGCGGTGATTTTCGTCAGGCAACTTACCGGGCAGTCCGGCAGGGACTCAGGAAGGCGCAGAGTATCCTGCTTGAACCGTATTACAAGTTCCGAATGGAGCTTCCCATGGAAAATCTGGGACGCGCCATGTCTGACATCCAGAGGATGAGCGGGTGCTTTGAGAGACCGGAGACAGAGGATGGGCAGACAGTATTGACAGGAAGCGCGCCTGTCTCGGAGATGCGGGGGTATCAGAAAGAGTTTGCCTCGTACACAGGCGGGTTCGGACGGCTCTTTTTCACCCTTAAAGGATATGATGTGTGCCACAACAGCGAAGAAGTGATCGGACGGATTGCCTATAACGTAGATGCCGATACAGAGAATACAGCGGATTCTGTATTCTGTTCTCATGGAGCGGGGATCATCGTTCCGTGGTATGAGGTGGAGGATCATATGCATGTAGAGAGTGCGGTGAAAAAGACGACTTCCGGCGAAGAGGTAAGAACTGTGACGCCGGTGCGCCCGCCGAGAAAGGAGATCGAGCTTACCAGAGAGGAGATGGACGCGATTTATGTGCGTACCCCGGATCCTGTGAAGCGTAAGGCAGGCAGCCGTCCTGTGACTGTATCCGCGCACAGTGGGAAGGGCTCTTCCGGCAGAGAAAGTGGTGAAAAGAGAGAGGGTGCTTCTGCAGACAAGGGGAGTCAGAGCGGACGAGGGAAACATAACCGTGCATGCGGCCGTGCAAACTCTGCGGACTATCTTCTGGTGGACGGCTACAACATCATCTTTGCCTGGGAAGAGCTGCGTGAGCTGGCCGATGCCAATATTGAGGCGGCAAGAGGAAAACTGGCGGATATTTTGTGCAATTATCAGGGATATAAAAAATGTATAGTTATTTTAGTATTTGATGCTTACCGTGTAGAAGGAAATCCGGGAGAAATCTTGAAATATCACAATATCCACATCGTATTTACAAAGGAAGCCGAGACGGCGGACCAGTATATTGAAAAGACGGTGAAAAAGATCGCGAAATCCGCGTACGTGACAGTCGCTACATCGGACGCGCTGGAGCAGGTCATCATTTTAGGTCAGGGAGCGCACCGTATGTCGGCACCGGGACTGAAAGAAGAGGTGGAACGTGTATTCAAAGAAGTGAGGGGAGAACATCTCGGCAAGGGGCCGACGCTTAGAAATTATCTGTTCGATTATCTTGACGACAGATCCGCACGGGAGTTGGAAGAGGTGCGGCTTGGAAAAGTGCGTGATCCTGCAGTCGGAAAGTAAAATCTGATTCTGTCGGAAAGTGGACTGGATAAATAATTAATAACTGGACGTTTCTATATAGCCAGTCTGATGCTATTATACGAAAGATACAAAGACAGAAAAGGGGATAACACCATGGAAAAGAGAAATGAAACTTTAATAAAACTCGCACAGACAGGCTTTATGGCGGCGCTTTGCTTTGTGGCATTTACATTTTTAAAGATCAAGATTCCTATGCCGGGCGGAGATGCAACGGCTCTCCACATCGGCAACGCGTTCTGCGTACTCGGAGCGCTGATCATGGGCGGCTGGTACGGAGGACTTGCAGGAGCCGTGGGAATGACGATCGCAGATATCCTGGATCCTGCATATATTGTTTCCGCGCCCAAGACGTTTGTGCTAAAGCTGTGCATCGGGCTTATTGTGGGATTTGTGGCGCATCATGCGGCTAAGATTGACGAGAGTACAGATAAGAAATATATTCTGCGCTGGAGCGTAATTGCTTCTGTGGCAGGACTGGGCTTTAATGTACTTGCGGATCCGATCGTCGGATATTTTTATAAAATGTTTATCTTGGGACAGCCTCAGCAGATGGCGGAGGTACTGGCAAAATGGAGTGCTGCCGCGACATTTGTGAATGCAGTCGTGTCCGTGATACTTGTGGGGATATTGTATAATGCGCTGCGCCCGGTTCTTCTGAGGATGGGAATGGTGCGCATTCAGAAAGCAGACACCCTGCGCCATTCGTAAAACTTCAATGCGCACTTACTGCGGCTGAACTGATATTCGAAAATGTAAGAAAAAAGTAATTTTATGGTGACTTTTTACCTTGTTCAATGGTATTATTATTGAAACGGTTAAATACAATATTATGATATGAGAGCGAGGTAGAAAGATGAATTGTATTAAATGTTATCAGGAAATCCCGGAAGGCTCAAGATTTTGTCCTTACTGCGGCGCGGAGCAGACCGTGGCTCATCAGCCGGCAGACGCACAGGTAAACTCAGCCCCACAGACTGAGACGGACACTCGTGCAGATGTACCTGCACAGTCTGAAGCAGATGCACATACAGAAACCACCGCACAGTCTGATACGTCTGCGAAGAATGATGTGTACTCTCAGCCGGGAGCGCCTTATCAGAATACCCAGAACTATGGTCAGGGGGCACAGGATGCTTCTGGGTACGGAGCAGGATATCAGGGCGGATACCAGAGTAATTCTTACCCGCAGGATCAGGGACAGCCGGTGAACTGGGTGCCTTATCTGGTTCTGTCCATTATTTCCACACTTTGCTGCTGTACGCCGTTTGGTATCGTAGCGATCGTTTTCTCCGCAAAAATCAACAACGCGATGAATGAGGGAAATGCAGAAGAGGCAAAGAAATCTGCAAAGAGGGCGAAGATCTGGATCATTGTCGCTTTCGTGACAGGCATCATCTCTTATATCCTTTATTTCGCGCTGGTGGGATTCATAGGGGCAGCCGGATACTTAGGGACAGACGGATACTACTATTACTAATACTAAGATATACATGAAGGAAGGCTGACACAGGCAGATGACAGAATGTCTCCGGAAAAGCAGAAAAATGCGTATAGCGTTAATATTATGTGCGGGAGCGGTATCGTGCGCGGGTATGGTGTACCTGTATTTTCATAATCCACATGACTATCCGCTTCCGTGCATCTTTTATGTACTGACTGGGCTGTACTGTCCGGGATGCGGCTCGGGGCGCGCCAGTTATTCGATCCTTCACGGACAATTTCTGGACGCTTTTTGCTATAACCCGCTCATGACAGTCCTTCTTCCGCTGATCGGTCTGTATGTGGCGGTAAGGACCCTGGACTGGGTGATCACAGGCGGCAACCATGTCGACCGAAAGATCAGCGTAAAATTTCTCATAGGAGTGCTTGTGGCAGTATTTGTATATGGAGCGCTGCGGAATATCCCGGTGTTCCCGTTTACACTGCTGGCTCCGGGCGGATTCGCGCAGATATTTTAAGCTGATAATAAATAATGACGGAGGATATTTACATGATCAACAAATTAGTGGCAAAGATCAAAAAGACAGGGGCGCCGATCGTGGTCGGACTGGACCCGATGATGAGTTATATCCCGCAGCATATTCAGGATAAAGCGTTTGCCGAATACGGGGAGACGCTGGAGGGAGCTGCTGAGGCAATCTGGCGGTTTAATAAGGAGATCGTGGACAAGACATACGATCTGATCCCGGCTGTGAAGCCCCAGATCGCGATGTATGAGCAGTTCGGTGTGCCGGGACTTGCGGCATTTAAAAAGACAATAGACTACTGCAGATCAAAAGACCTTGTGGTCATCGGTGATATCAAGAGAGGTGATATTGGTTCCACTTCTTCTGCATATGCAACAGCGCATCTGGGAAAAGTTAAAGTGGGAAGCAGGGAGTATGTACCATTTGATGAGGATTTCGCGACGGTGAATCCGTATTTTGGAACAGATGGCGTAAAACCTTTTGTGGATGTATGCAAAGAGGAGAAGAAAGGACTCTTCATCCTTGTAAAAACATCCAACCCGTCCAGCGGAGAATTTCAGGATCGCCTGATCGACGGGCGCCCGCTGTATGAGCTGGTGGGGGAGAAGGTTGCCGAATGGGGAGCAGACTGTATGGGCGATGAGTACAGCTGCATCGGCGCGGTTGTCGGCGCAACATACCCGGAAATGGGAAAAGTGTTAAGGAAAATCATGCCGAAGAGTTATATTCTTGTGCCGGGATACGGCGCGCAGGGCGGACGCGGCAAAGACCTCGTGCATTTCTTTAACGAAGACGGACTTGGCGCGATCGTGAATTCTTCCCGTGGTATTATCGCTGCTTATAAGCAGGAGGCTTACGAGAAGTTTGGAGCGGAGAATTTCGCAGATGCGTCCAGAGCGGCAGTCGGGGATATGATCGCGGATATCAGCGGCGCCCTGGAAGGAAAATAATTATGACAAAGAAAAAAGAAAATGCAGTGATCCTCTCTCAGGAGAGGATCGCTCAGGATATATACAGTATGTGGATCCGGACAGAGGCGGCGCAGACAGCAGCGCCCGGACAGTTCATATCCATGTATACAAACGACGGGAGCAAGCTGCTTCCCCGTCCGATCAGTATTTGTGAGATCAACGGGGCTGATGGAAGCTTAAGGGTTGTTTACCGTGTGACGGGCGGGAATACAGGGACAGATCTGTTCTCTCGGATGAAAGCAGGGAATATAATCCCTGTTATCGGCCCTCTGGGGAATGGTTTTCCCTATGAGAAGGCGGAAGGAAAACAAGCTTTCCTGATAGGCGGAGGCATTGGCGTGCCGCCGATCCTTGAGCTGGCAAAGCAGATGAAATGTGATAAGAAGCAGATCATCCTCGGATACAGGGATGGCGAGACATTCTTAAGAGAAGAGCTCGGGCGGAACGGAGAAGTTTATATTTCCACAGAGGATGGAAGCGCGGGAACGAAAGGCAATGTGATGGATGTGATCCGCGAAAATGCGCTGAGAGCCGACCTCATTTACGCATGCGGTCCTACGCCGATGCTCCGTGCGATCAAAGCATATGCAGAGGAAAATGGCATCGAGTGCTATATTTCTCTTGAGGAGAGGATGGCATGCGGCATTGGAGCCTGTCTTGCATGCGTTTGTAAGTCAAAGGAAAAAGACCGGCATACAAATGTAAATAATAAGAGGATCTGTAAGGACGGTCCGGTATTCCTGTCTACGGAGGTGGAGATCTGATGAATATGAAAGTAGATATCGCGGGCGTAGAGTGGAGTAATCCGGTGACTGTTGCTTCCGGGACTTTCGGGTCAGGAAAGGAGTTTTCGGACTTTATGGATTTGAACTGCCTGGGAGCAGTGACGACAAAGGGAGTGGCAAATATCCCGTGGGCGGGAAACCCCACCCCCAGGGTGGCAGAAACATGCGGTGGCATGATGAACGCGGTCGGTCTCCAGAATCCGGGCATTGACGTGTTCTGTGAGAGGGACATCCCGTTCCTGCGCAAGTTTGACACAAAGATCATTGTCAATGTGTGCGGGAAATCCACGGAAGATTACTGTGAGGTCGTTGAGCGCCTTGCAGATGAGGATGTAGATATGCTGGAGATCAATATCTCCTGTCCCAACGTAAAAGAAGGCGGGATTGCCTTCGGACAGAATCCCAAAGCGGCTGAGGAGATCACAAAGGCAGTAAAGAAGTACGCAAAGCAGCCGGTCATCATGAAGCTGAGTCCCAATGTTACCAGCATAGCGGAGATGGCAAAGGCGGTGGAAGCCGGCGGGGCAGACGCGCTCTCCCTTATCAACACGCTCACAGGGATGAAGGTCGATATTAACAGAAAGACCTTTGTCCTTGCGAATAAGACAGGCGGCGTATCCGGACCGGGTATCCATCCGATCGC
>ERZ1643249.989-NODE-989-length-29713-cov-14.422180_pt1 | contig 29713 bp, 30 predicted proteins | sample MGYA00579263_ERZ1643249 | MGnify/ENA primary metagenome ERZ1643249 (study PRJEB29033, sample SAMEA4952264) | chicken gut metagenome | biome: Broiler Chicken; feature: Gastrointestinal Tract; material: Caecum | place: Ireland | collected 2018 | study: Broiler...
AGTTATCTTTTATTTGTCTTTTTTTAAATCTTCATATTGTTTATATTTTAATAAAGATAATTGATAGTTCTCTCTATTTAATCTTACTACAGTATCTAATATAACACCACATTGTCCTATTATTACAGATAATGTTACTAATCCTGTTGCTAAAATTGCTGAAGGTACTTTTGTTATATATCTTGTTTTAAAGAATTCTACAATAACTGGTAACCCAACAATTAAGCCTATTAAAAATAGTATAATTGCAATATATGAGAAAAACCTTAAAGGCTTATAATCTTTGTACATTTTAAAAATTGTTTTTAATACTTTTAAGCCATCACTTACTGTGTTTAATTTTGAAACACTTCCTGCTGGTCTATCTCTATATAGTATTGGTATTTCTTTTATTACAAATCCTTTATCTAAAGCATATAATGACATTTCTGTTTCTATCTCAAATTTGTTTGTCATAACAGGCATATTTTTCACAAATTTTTTGTTAAAAACTCTGTATCCTGTCATAATATCTTTTAAGTCTGTTTTGAATAATACATTTATGCTTTTTTTAACTAGATTATTTCCAAATTCATGAAAAGGTCTTTTGTTTTCTTTTTGATATGTTCCATTTGAAAGTCTATCACCTATGCACATATCTGCTTTTCCTTCTTCAACTGGTTTAATTAATTCATGTACAAATTCAGCAGGATAAGTATCATCACCATCAACCATTACATATAAATCTGCATCTATCTCATAAAACATGGTTCTTACAACATTTCCTTTTCCTTGTTTATACTCATGTCTTAATATAGCTCCATTTTTTACTGCTATTTCTGCTGTTTTATCTTTTGAATTATTGTCATAAACATAAATATCTGCATCTGGCAATTCTCTTCTAAAATCTTTAATTACTTTCTCTACTGTTAATTCTTCATTATAACATGGTATTAAAACTGCAATTTTACTCATATCAATTACTCCTTAATTTACTAAATTTAAAATCACTTCATTTTCATTTATTTTTTCTATTTTTAATAACTTGTTATTTAATTCTTCATAGTTTTGGGTTGTAAAGTCAAAGTTTATTAAACTTCCATATATGTCTACAAATTGTTTATCTATTTTTGCAATAAATACATAGTCAAATTCTTCGTCTATTAGTTTTTTCTCAAATTCTTCTTTTGTTAAATCTAAGTTCCATATATCAGTATCATAATATTTAGGTCCTAAGCTCCACTCATACATTAAATTTGTTATTATTGGTGATATACTGTATCTTAATTTGTGATATTCATATCCTCCACCTATATTTTGATATATTAAATATACTTTATCACTTAAATTAACATTTTCTTTTATTATATTTGCTTCTTTTCTTATTTCATCTTCTATTCCTGACAAATTTTTTCTAGATGTTGTATCCATTAAGTTTGCTATGCTAATTGGATATAAACATAATAATATCGCGATTATTATTGGTAATATAGTATTTTTAATTTTACTATTTAAAGCTAATCCTACAGTTATTATTACCCATGCAATAAAGTATGTAGACATATATCTTGAATAACTAGCCAATGCTCGTCCTTCGGTTTCTGTAAATGCAAACATAAATGTAGCTAATAGTAATAAACAATATAACACAAATCCTATATTGAGTGATATTATTACAGTTGCAATTTTCTTTTTATCTTTTTCATCTTTGTTCATTAAATAAAGTATTATTCCAAATATATCTAATAATACTACTAATTTAACAGCTGTGGCTCTACTGTCTGTTCCTCCAGCTACTTCTAAACCGTTTAAAGCATCATAAAAGCTGTTAGAAATATCTTTATATTTTGGATTATCTGTATTTAATAATAATATTCCTTTTATGTATTCTACTATATTTATTTCTGATATTGCATTTTTATCATGTCTATCATCTAAGTATTTTCCATTTATACCACAATATACTTTCCATGTACCATAAAAAACTAGAGGAATTATTAACATTAGTACAATTATTCCGAAAACCTTTAAATGTTGCTTAGTTATTTTTCTTTCTTCTATTATTTTTAGTACTATTTTACTAAAGAATAGTTCCATTAATATTATTCCAAGTAATAATAGGCCAGAGTCTTTTAATAATGGCATCATTATTAATGTTAAAATTAAATTTATCTTGTCTTCTTTTCCATCTACTCTAAATGCTAGTATAATTCCTAATGTGAATAGAATTCCTAATAGTAAATCAATATAAATTGATGATATTTGGAAGTTGAGTAATTTTACTGAGCAATAAATCAAAAGCCAAAATAGTATTAATTTTATATAATTTTTTACATTATGTTTTTGACATTTTATAATTGGCAATAATAAAGTTATTATAAATGTGTTAATTGCCATATATGATACATCTTCTGCAAATCCACCATTTATTTTGCAGAAAAAATATTCTACAATTCCTGCAATTGGTGTATATACTACATGTACTCCATCATAAATTTTATTTGACCAAAACAAATCATATTGCACCATTGCTTTTAGGTTTGATCCCCAATGTGAGAATTCATCCCATACATAATAATATGTATCTTTTACCATAAAAGCCATTATCATTACCACAAATATATATATAATTATTCCTGGAGTGAATATTTCTCTTATTTTAATTTTCTTTTTTATTATACAATAGATTATGTACACAAGTGATAATATTGAAAGTATATATATTGCATATACAGCATATTTCATTAAATTAAATAAACCTGCTATGTATAGTAATAGTGCTGAAGATAAGAATACTATTGTAACTGAACTTTCTTGTTTAAATTTAAATTTTTGAGTTATACATGTCGCCATTGATATAAATATCAATACAGCAACTAAGGCTACCCACATAAAATTTCCCCCTAAACTTTATTTGTTTTGATTGCTTTACTATAATATTTCATTAAAAACCTTGCAATTGGTGTTGGCCAAAATTTTTTAAACATTATTAAATCTTCTTCTAGTCTACCATGATTTTTTATTTGATTTGATGTTTCTGATTCTTCATGAATTCTATGTTTCATTAATTCTTTATTTATATATAAAAATCTTCCTTTTACTTTTGACATTTCATACCATGAGTCCCAATCTACATTACAATGTAATTTTGTTTCATATGGTGTTTTTCCAAGTATTTTTGTGTTTACTGTAACACTTGGACAACATATGCTTGAACCAAAGGCTATTGAAAACGTTTTTGCAAATTTTGATTTTTTAGATATTCTTAAAGGAAAAAGTAAGATTTTTTTTATTTTTAGGTTCGTATTTAATGGTATAGTCTCACCGTTTTTTATTTCTCTATAATCTGTAAAAGCTATAACAAAATCTTTCTTTTTTTCTAAATATTTTACTATTTCTTCTAAGTAATTTTTTTCATATATATCATCTTGGTGTGCAACTGTTACATAATCTGTTTTTGTTTGGCTTACTCCATAGTTCCAATCTTGAGCTATTCCTTTTTCTCCCTCATTTATCACTAATGGTAGATTATATTTGTTAGCAATGTTTTTTATATAGTCATTTGGTGTAGATGTTTCCATTATTATATTGCTTTTTACTGTTTGCTCTAATAGTGATTGTATACATTCTTCTAAGTATTTAGATTCTTTATATGCACATATAACGAATGTGTGGTTCTTAAATTCTTTCATACTTTTTTACCCCATTTTTTCAATTTATTCTTTATTTTGTTCTTTTTCTAGTTTTTCAACTCTCTTTTTTAATAAAGAAATTTCTTGGACTAGTGATGTGTTTTTTTGTGCTTCTTTTGATAGTTTTACAGTAAGATTGAATATTAAATAAAATGCTACAAATATCGTTATACAAAATAACATGTTTGCTGGTATTTCAAACCCTAAGGTTTTTGTTATATATTCAATTAAGTTTGGTGTTGCTATAGCTATTATTAATAGCACCCCACTTACAAGCCAAAATGTTGAAAATGAGATTTGTAATTTTTTATTTTTTATTTTTCTTAAGATTAGTGATAAGTAAATTAATGTTATTACAATTAATGCAATTTTTAAATTTAAAGTCATTTTGTGCCACCTCTCTTACCAAAGCTAATACTATCTAGGATTACTGCTAAACTTACTTTAATCATATAGTCAACACTTTTCCAAATATTAATTGAAGATTTTCCACCTGTTCTTTCGTTCATACTAACAGGTACTTCTGTAACTTTATAACCTGCATTTACTATTTTAACTGTTGATTCTGGTTCTGGATATTCTGTTGGATAATCTTGTGCAAATATTTCTATAACTTTTTTATCTACTGCTCTAAATCCTGAGGTTGGATCTGTAATCTTCTTTTTACATAATAGTTTAATTAAAAATGATATTATATTTTTTCCTAGTCTTCTCATAAATGTAGATTGGAATTCACTTGAGCTTTTATCTAGATATCTTGTCCCAATACACATATTGACTTGTCCATCTATTATAGGTTGGCAAATTTTTTGAACATAGTTTATATCATGTTGTCCATCTCCATCAAATTGTACAGCTATGTCATAATTGTTTTCAAATGCATATTTATATCCTGTTTGAACAGCTCCACCTATTCCTAAATTATGTATTAAATTTATGTGGTTAATATTATTATTTTTCAATATTTTTAATGTGTTGTCTTTTGAACCATCATTTATAAATACATAATCTAATTTATTTTCTGCACTATTATTATAATTCATTATTGTATTATATACTTTTAAAATATTTTCTTCCTCATTATATGCTGGTATTATAAGCAGTATTTTCATTATTTTCATCCCTTCTAATGCATTAATTTATTACATATATATATTGATTGGTTTCTTTATTACTATATACTGAATCTAGTTTAAATTCTTCTGCCATATCTTTTGATATTTCTCCTAAACAAAAATAATACTTAACTCCTAGCTCTTTTAAATCTTCATAGGTTAGTATAGCTTGAAATGCATCTTCACTTAATAATCTAAATTCTGTTTGTTCCCCTAGAGTAATGTGAATATGTGCATATCTATTATAGATATTATTATATGTTCCTTCTGGATCTACTTTTTCTAACCAATCAAAAACTGGGTATGTATGTACGCCATTTAAAGTTTTAATTCCATTTGCTATTAAATATTGTCCTGTGATATTAGAACTTCCAGCCCATAATGCTTCTGGATCGTTTATTCTAATTTCTTGTATAGCTTGTGAAATTTTTGTTTCATATAATGGTGATACACCTCTACATATTGGATTTATTGTAGCTCCAGCTATAATTGCAACTATACACATACAATAACACCATGCTTTTTTATTTCCTGTTATAAGGAAATATGTGATTACAAATAGCATTATTGCTGATAATTCAATTTTTGTAAAATTAAAGTAAGTTGAATATGATGAATTCTTTATCATAACGTATCCAAATAATACAACTACTAAAGAAATTGCAATTGCTTGTGCTTTTGTAAATATTTTTTTGTTTTCGAATTTTTTTAACATTATTATTGTTAGTAATGTTCCTATTAATCCTAAAACAAGATGAGTTCTAAAAGCAGGTGACATTGACATAAATGTTAATCTTGCTAACACTTCTCCAAAGCCTACAAATTCCCATATTAAATATATTATATATAATGCAATCAAAGATATAGTTATTGTAAACATTGGTTTTTTTCTGTCTTCTTTAAATATTTTTATACTATAAATAACTAATATTATCAGTCCTGTAAGTGAATATATATATGTACTTCGTTCACATGGATTTGAAATACCTTTTGTATATGGAAAAAATATATTTCCTAAATAAATAATAAAACTATTTATAGTAAAATCTCCACCAACTTCTATTCTGTTTCCTGGATATACAGTGCTCATCATTGTTTGTATATCATTCCAGCATAATAGTAAAAATCTTCCTATAAGTCCTGCAATACCAAGTATTGTTATTCCCATTAAAATATAATCTTGTTTTTTTAGTTTTTTTACATTTGGTATAAAATCATTTAGCATAAATATTGCCATTAAAAATGCAAATGGTATTTGATATGCAGGGTATAATACAAGTGCAAATGATGAGATTGATATTAATAAACCTATTGCAATTCCAATCTTTTTCCACAATTTCCAATCTAAGTTATTCATATAATAACTAAATAGTATTACAGATGTCATTCCAAATATATATGTATCTGCAATTGATGAACTAAACCACCACATAATTGCTGGTGCTAGCGCAAGAATTAATCCTCCTACTAATGTTAATAGATTGTCTTTTTTAGTTATTTTTCTTGCCACTTCAACTGATACTAATAATAATGCTATTATTTTTAGCATCCAGTAAAATGAAAATCCATATTCTGCACCAAATAATAGAAATCCCCACATTAATGGTTTTGCTAATATAACAATATCTGCTACTGGAGCTGATACCATTAATAAATTTATTTTTCCGAGTCCAATGTTCTCATTATACATTGCATAACCATTATCACTATTTGCTTGTCCTAGCATTATTGCACTTTGTACTAGCCAATCATCTGATCTTATTTTTCTTGGTACTCCTATAATAACATTACTAATTTCTGGTTCATTTATTTCTATAGACCATTTTGCAAGTGATGACATATTTATTTTAAATAAAACAAGTACAATTAATGCTACTCCTGCAATTTGAAATCTGTATTTTAACAATATTTCTGCTATTTTATTTAATTTGTCTGAATATCTTTTCAAGACATGGTATATTCCTATTAATACATATATTGCGTATATTACTCCTATTCTAAGAGCTGTATGTAAATTTAATTCTATCTTGTTAAATATTATTAATTCAATTATAAATGGCAATAATATTGCAATTATTCCAATAAAAATTTTATTAGTTATTATCTTTTTTATCTTTTCTCTACTCATCTTCCTCATACTTTCTAAATTGATAATTACATGAATTTAAACTGAAATTTGGGTTATAATATGGGTCTCCCTTTTCAAAAATGTCTTTCCATTTGTCTTGGAATTTTTTTATTTCAGCTTCAAAACGTGCTACTTTTTCTGGTGTATCTTCATGTCCTCTTGATTTTGATTCATAATGTATTAGTGTAACAAATGGGTCATATACAATTAATTTTCCTGTTTTTCTGATTTTTAAGCAAAAATCTAAATCATTGAATGCAACTGGAAAATCTTCGTCCATATATCCTACTTCTTCATATACACTTCTTTTTGAAAATAAACATGCTCCTGTTACAGCACTAAAGTCTTGTATTGTACTTTCTCTAGCAAAATATCCATGTGCATTTCTTGGTAATCCTCTAAATAAATGTGTTGCAACTCTGTCAACACCTATTGCAATTCCTGCATGTTGAATTGTATTGTCTGGATATAACAATTTTGCTCCAACAGCTCCAACATCTTCTCTTGATGCAAATCCAAGCATATCTTCTAGCCAGTCTTCTGTTTCTACTTCTGTGTCATTATTTAGTTGTAAAATATATTCTCCATCTGAATTTTTTACACCATAATTTATTATTTTTGAATAATTAAATCCTATTTCTGGATATTTAACAATCTTAATCTTTTCATTTTTTTCTAATTGTTTATAATATTGGAAAATTTCCTCTGTTGTACTATTATTTTCAACAATTACTATTTCATAATTTTTATATGTAGTCTTTTTTAATATTGAATCAACACATGTTTTTAAAGTTTTCTTCTCATCTTTATTTGGTATAATTATTGAAACCTTTGGTTCTCCTTCAAATTCATATCTAATTCTATATGTTCCAAGGCTTGCTCCATGTTCTACTGTTCCTTTTAATCCAACTCTTTTTAAATGATCTTGAATTGCAGGAATTCCGGCTTCAAAAGCATATGGTTTTGATTGTGTATCAGCTTGTGATGTTGAATTTGGATGTACTCTCCAATGATATAATACCTTTGGTATATGTACTATTTTATTAGTGTTTTCAGCAACTCTTAAAATTATATCAAAATCTTGTGCACCGTCATATTTGCTTCTTTCTCCACCAAGTTTATCCATTAATTCTTTTTTAAATACACTAAAGTGGCATATATAATTATTTGCTCTTAAAAAGTCTAATGAAAAGTCTGGTTTAAAATGTGGGTTAAATCTTGGTTTATCTAGAGTTGTTATTTTATCTTCATCTGTATAGATAAATTCAACATCTGGATTTTCGTTAATACATTTTACTATTTCATATAATGAGAATACAGGTAATAAATCATCATGATCAAATAAAGCAATAAAATCCCCTGTAGCTAGTTTAATACATTCATTTGTATTTCCTGCAATTCCTTTGTTTTTACCTATAAATTTATATTTAATTCTTGAATCTTTTTTATAAATTGATTCAAGTTTTTCATTTCTTTCTGGACTTCCATCTGCTAAACATAATTCCCAATTAGGATATGTTTGATTTATTAGGCAATCTACTAATTCCTTAAAAAATTTATATGGTGTATTATACATAGGAACTAAGATACTTATTTTTGGTTCTATTTTAAATTTAGTTTTACGTTGTTCTTCTAATTGTGCTTTTGTTGGTTCATTATGTTTAATTAAAGCTTGATAAATTTTGTTTTCATCATCATACTGTGGTTCTCCAAAAACAATTCCTTTTACTTTTCTTACAGTTTTCTTTAATCCATCTTTTTTTAAATGATAAATTACAGTTGATACATTATTTGGTTTAAATCCTTTTAATATATGCGCTGAGGCTCTTAATACTTTACGTGTTTTTGTTCCTTCTGGGAATATTTTATCTCTTACTCTCATTTTATTTCTTTCCTTTCTTGTTTCTTCTAAGCCATCTTAATGGCTCTGTTATTCTCCATGAAGTTGATGCTTCCATTAATTCAATTCTTCTTTCTTTTGCATGTAATAAATTCACTGTTTCAGCTATATTATCTTCTAAATATTTAATTCTTGCATCTTTTTCATTCAGCAATTTAGTACATTCTTGAGTAATTTGATCTTTATCAATTTTTAACTTTTGTATCTCTTCTTCGTATTTAATTTCTTTATCTAATAATGTATTAATTGTTATTGGATGTAAATGTATATTCCATGCTTTTTCATCTCTTGTTTTTTCTTGTAATTTATTATCTAACTCTCTAAATAATTTTATTTGTGGTTCTTTTATATTAAAATTAGCAAATAGTTCATCTTTATTTATCAGTTGAGATAATTCTTGATTATAAAGCATTGCTCTATAAACAATGTATTCTATTGGAACATTATTATCTAACCATTCTTGATCATAAAAATAATATTGTTTATCTATGTAGAATATATTTTGAAATATCATATCCCAAAATCCATATTTAACGAATGTTAAACTTTCTATATCAGCTTCTTCATAATCAATATTATAATCATCAAAAACATTTTTTTCTGGTTTTTCAACTATTAATTTGTTTTTTAATTCACAAAATAAATTGTTTACTATGTTTTTGGCTTCTTCATATTGTCCTATTTTTATTTTTTCTATTATTATTTTATCTAGTGTTTTTTCATCTCTTTGATATTTGCTTATAATCCCAATGTCGTCATAATTATCAAGTGAATTTAGATTTAGTTTTTTTAGTATATCTATATTTTCTTTTACTTTTTTTATATGTTCTATAGACTTATCATTTATAGCACTTTTATATACATATTCTCCTTTAATTATAGTTTTAATTCTATATTCTTCTTTTCTCATATTTGAAAATGAAACAAACTCTATTTCATTATCCTTAAATTCACTTTTGCTACATTCTATAAAAAATGAATTTGCAAATATCTTAAATAATTCTGGATTTTGCCTAATAATTTTGATAAATTCTGAATTTTGTTCATTTTTTTCTATTTGTTCAGGTGAATATAATGTTATATTTCTCGATATAGTTTCTTCATCTGGCAAATGTTTATCTGTAAATATAACATTTGTTATATTATTATCAGGTAATGGATAATAGAATTTTCTATATATTAAGCCCAACTTATTTAAAAGTTCTTCGATTTCTTTTCTTGTATATAAATTTTCACTTTCTTTTTCTTTAACACTTATATTTTTTACTGATAATGCATTATCCATTAAAATTAATATTCTACTGTCTTCTGTCATATTGTTGGCAATATTTATTAGTTCTTCTTCATTTTCTTTGCCGCAAATTATTTATTACAAAATATTCAATATTTTCTTCTTTTGGATACCATCTATTTATATTGTCTTTTATTTGTTGTTTTAGCACCTCAAATTGATTTTCCAAGAGCTACCACTCTCCTTTTTAATTTTGAGCTTCTATTTTTTTAAATCTAACTACGGGTTCCATATCAAAACAGCCTACCATTTTCTTTTGTGAAGTTACTTCAAATATTAATGCATCATAATTTCTATTCATTATAATTAGTTCGCCATTATCATCAAATCTGTTACAACTAACTGATAAAGTATATTTTCCAGGTGCTAATCTTAATTTCTGTTCAAAGTCAAAGATATATTCTTCTCCCTTATAACACATTCCTGTATTTATTCCCATGAAATTGGTATTATTACCACACATTTCTTTTCCTTGAAAATCTTTTATTGTTACAGATACAAATGGATTTTCTACATCTTGATTAAATTGAACTTTTAGTTTTATATGCATATATTCACTATTATCAACTATTCCTAATGGTTGATTGTGTTCATCAAATAAACCATAGTCAAAAATTGCAGCTTCATTATTACCATATATTACAGCGTCTGGGTTTAATGTAAAATGTTTTTTCCATTCAGCCTTTTCAGATAGTGCATTTATTACCTCTTTAGTTATTTTGTTCTTGCCTTTTCCAGAATCAGTATCTTTCATTTTTGTAATTAGTTTTTTGTATTCTTCTACACCTTCTTTTACATCTCCATCAAAAATCTTTTGACCTTGTTGTAATATTATTGCTCTATTACAGTTATTTAATACATCTGAAATACTGTGTGTTACAAAAAGAATTGTTTTTCCTTTCTTTTTAAATTGTTCGAATTTTTTAAAACATTTTAATTGAAATGCCATATCTCCTACTGATAATACTTCATCAACTATTAAAATATCTGGATCTACATTTATAGCACAAGCAAATGCTAATCTTGCAAACATACCTGAAGAATATGTTTTTACTGGTTGACTTAAATGTTCTCCAATATCTGCAAATTCAATTATTTCTTTTTCTTTTGCTTTTACTTCTTCTCTGGTTAATCCCATTATTTGCCCATGTTGATATATATTTTCATATCCAGTAAGTTCAGGATTAAAAGCTGTTCCTAATTCTAGCAAAGAGCTTATTTTTCCTTTAATTTTTATCTCACCAGAAGTTGGAACAACAACTCCTGTTATCATTTTTAATAATGTTGATTTTCCTGCACCATTTCTACCTAGTATTCCTAATATTTCACCTTTTTTTAGTTCCAAGTTAAAATTTTCAAGTGCTTTAAATGTTGTGTGATTTTGATAATTAGGCAATAAAATTTCAAGTAATCTATCTTTTTTTCTATGATACATTTTATATTCTTTGCATAAATTTCTTATTTCTATAACATTTTCCTTTTCATACTTATTTTTCTTTTTATTTTCTTTCATCTAATTGCATTCCTTTCTTTAAGTTAATTCATATTAAAGTACATCAGCAAAATCTTTTTTAGTTTTCTTAAATATATGATTTCCCCATACAAATAATACAATTGTTATAATCCAAAATACTATTGTATAGAAACAATGTCCTCTTGTTATAATATTTTCTCCTATAAATGCTTGTCTTGCAGCAGATACTAAATATGTAAATGGTATACATCTTAATATTCTTGATATAAAGAAATGTGAGTCTATCATTTGCATATTCCATATAATTGGTGTAAACCAGAAAAATAATTGCATTAATATATTTAATAGTTGTGAAAAGTCAGGTAATACTGTTACTATAGCAGATGTAAATCTTGTAAATGCTATTATAAAACAGTATGCTGCAAATATTGAATATATCAATATAAAAAAGTTTGGTATGTAACCAAATAAAGAGCTTACAACTATTGCTATAATAAATAAAAATAGCGAAACAAAAGATGATGCAACAGTAGATATTAATGGTATTACATCTACTGGAAACACTACTTTTTTTACTAAGTAACTATATGCTCTTATTGAGTTGCTTGCATTTATTACTGTATCATTTATTGTCATCCACATTGCCATTGCTGGCAAATACCATGATAGATATGGATAATTTCCTGAACTTCCAACTCGTAAAATATATTGAAATACAATTACATATGTAAGCATAAATATAAATGGTTGCAAAAATCCCCATATTGTACCTAAACTTGTATTTGCAAATCTGTTTTTAAAATCATTTTTTCCTATTCCCCAAATTACTTTTCTATTTTGTATTGCTGTTTTTATAAATTCCATGTAATCTACTCCTCTACCATATTCTTAATGTTATATCCCCATCTTTTTCAATATAATTTTCTTTTACTCCAATGTTTTCCATCCAAGCTCTTGTTTCTAATGTTTTCCATGTTCCTGTATTATAGCCTGTTCCTGGATCATTATTCCATAACCATTCAGGTGTAGGCCATAAGCATATTTCAGGCGAAATTACTTTATAAACATTTTCGTCTACTCCATTTTGACCATGATGTGCCATTTGCACTATATCTGCTTTTAATTTATCTTTCTGTGCTTTTAATAGTTTTTCTCCACTTTCTTTTCCTGTATCAGCTAAAAACAATAATGTTTTATCATTAATATCCATTTTTATAACCATACTTGAATTATTTATTGCATTTGTTGTTATTTCAGGGTTTTTTACACTTAAAATTTCACATTTCAAATTATTTATTTCTATAATTTGTCCTAATTGAACTTCCTCTACTTTTGTTTTAATTTTTTCACTTTGTATTGTATTAAAAAAGTTTTCAATTTCTTCAATTCTTTCATTTTCATATTGTCTATACCAGTCCAGCTCATTTAATGTGACATAAACTTTTCCAATTTCAATATTAGTGTTTTGTACAATTTCTATAAAAGCTTGTGCATGATCCATATGTGGATGTGTTATAAACCAATAATCTACTTTTCCTCCGCCAATGCGGTTTATGTTATCTATTAGATTTTGGGCATCTTCTTTTAGCCCTCCGTCTATTACTATAGTTTCATCTTTTGATGTTATCAAATATCCCATCATTTGTCTAGTGCTATTATCATGTAATTGTATTAACGTAATACCATTTGCATATTTTAAGAATATTAGTCCACAAATTATTATAAATAATATGACTATTACTGATGATCCTTTTAAAATTTTTTTCTTCAAGTTTTTTTGCTCCTATCTCTTTTTTAATAATTTTAACATTTCATATCTTATTTTAAATATGTACTTTGATATTGCAGGCATATTTAATATCATAAAGTTTTCTATATAATACATAAAGTTTTCTGTTTTATATAAATTATAAAATGTGCTCCATCCTTTAAAATTCATTTTTGTTTTTTGTTTTAACATTTCATAATATTTTAATGCCTTTATATTTAGTTCTTGTAACTCTTTTGGAAATTTGTCATTATATTTTACATATGATGAAAATACTCCAATTTTTACATCTATAAATAAGTTTCTAACATCATTTAGATTGTTCATAGAATGTGATTTTTTTCTAGTTCCAACCTCGTTATTTCCATGTTGCCTATATTTTATATATTTTTCTGGCATATAAGCAAGTTTTCCATTTAGTGATACAATTAATCCAATCCAATGATCATGAATTAAATGTTTTGAAACTGTTGGTAATGGTAAAATCTTTTCTATATATTCTTTTTTACTTAGTAAAGTACATCCTGTAACACAATTATATAAATAATTTATTCTATTTGTATTTATATATTTTTTTATTTTTTTATTTAATAACATGTAGTCTCCAAAAGACTCATATATTGTGTTTAAGTTCTTATCTACTACTTCTAAATCTCCAAATACAAGGTCAGCATTAGTTTCTTTTTGCTTTTCTACTGTTTTTTCTATTTTTTCTGGTAACCATACATCATCTTGATCAGATAACATATAAAACCTGTTTCCTACTTTATTTAGTAAAAATTCTATATTTTTTACAACTCCTAAATTTTGTGGTTGTAAATATAGTTGAATTCTATTATCTTTTTGTGCATATTTTTGCAATATATTAGTAGTATTATCTTTTGAGTTATCATCAGATATTACTAATCTAATATTTTTGTATGTTTGATTTAATATACTATCTAGCTGTTCTTCTAAGTATTTTTCGCCATTATATGTTGCTAACAATATATCAATTTGTTCATCCATTATAAAGTAATCCTTTCTTGTTAGATTTTTAGAATTCTGTGCATATTATATATTTTTATATATAATTTGTCAATTAATCTCGGCATTTTAATAAGGTATTTTGAGCAAAAAAGAACCGGCACCAATTGCCAAAATGGCAAAAGAGAACCGGCACCAAATGTCAAATTAAATTAGCTAAACTATTAATAATTTCTTCATTAGTTAATTGTTCATTCGTGTTTTCATTAACAAATATCAATGTTCTATCATTATCTTCGAAATACTCATATATTTGCATTTCATCCATTTCTTCAAAATTGTAGTCTAAAATTTCTCCTGTAATATCATCGACAATATAGCAAATACTTGATAAATCTATCAAATATAATCTATTTCCATTTATAGCATTTTCAAGTTTTTTGTCTAATTCATTTTGTTCATTTTTATTTGTTATTTTTAGATATCCATTTTCATCAATGTTATATTCTGAATTAGTACACTCTTTAAGCATTTCAAGAAACTTTTGTCTACAATCATCATAAATCCAAATCCCAGCATATTTAGGATGTTGATTTTGAATTATTTCATCTGCTTCTTCAAGAGTAGGTTTTGATTTTTTCATCATACCTGCAAATGCAACTTTATATTTTACATTTGGTTTAACTATAACGATTTTCTGATTATTATATCCATCTTGAACTTCATAAATACTACTATCACCTGTTGCACCAATACTTGTTTTTATTTCATCTATCTCCTGTTTTTGTTCTTCTGTTTGCTGAGGTTGTTCTTCTATTTCTTGAATTTCTTTTTCTTGTTCAGAAATTTGTTGATTATTATTTTGAGTATCATTTTCTAGTTGTGTTTCATCATTATTTTTTTTGCTTTTTAATAATACTATTGTTATTATCGAAGCCACAACTATAATTAATATTATAACTCCAATTATAATTATTTTTCTATTTTTCATTTTACATATTGTTCCTTTCCCAAGGATTTTATTTTTATATTATATTTCTTAACATATCTAATGTTGCATCTATATATCTATTTGCAAAATTCTGGTCAACAACTGATTGATGGTTTACAACATTTTGTTTGGGTAATTCTATTAATGCTGATTTTGCTGGTCTTCCATTTGAACCTAAATATGTTCTTGCCCAGTTAATCATATAGCCTGTTCCATATCTTCCAACAGAATTTTTATTGTTTTCTGAGAATTGTTTTTCATAATATGAACAAATTCCAGGATCACCTATTAATTGTTGTGTCCATCCATGTAAGTCAACTAATATTGTTTGTCCATTTTGTGATTTATGTGTTAGCATAAAATCTCTTAATGCTTGTGCTTCATATGCTTGGAAACCTGTTGTACCATTATAATTTCTACTATCATCATATCTTTGATAATAATCTCCTACTTGCCAGCATCTATTTAAGTCTATACCTTTGTTTCTTGGTGCTTGACTATATAATGTTGTTCTACCAGGTCCATTATTTGTATCACCTTGTTTTAATCCATCTTGATTAACTCCTGGGAATAAGTATATTGTCCATTTTTCTGCTAAATCATAATCTTTGTCATTACGCAATTTATTATAAAATTGATTTGCAATATCTACTAGTTCTTCTCCGTCTCTGTCCCACTTATCTTCAAATCCATGTATAGCAAATGTTCCAAAAAACACATTTTCTCCGCTTCCAAATTTCAAGTATTTTAAGTCATATCCGCCTCTTCTTGCAACTTTTAATCCTGATGAGCCATATACACCTTCTTCTAAACCAATACTTTTTCTAACTCTAGTTGCTACTGCTCTTTCAACAACTACATTTCCATTTTGGTCTACACATTGAATTTGTATAATTTTATTTTCATATGCTGAATTTGTAAAATCTATAGTAGCTTCATATCCTGGTGTTGGATTGTTTTCTTCTCCTCCATAACCTTTTACACTTTGTAATACGTCTTTTCTTTCTACTCTTTTTATTGTTGCATTTACAACTTCATTGTTTACTCTAACTTGTAGTTTTGTATCTTTAACACTTGTCATAAGCCAACCTTTTATTGTAAGTTGTTGTCTTTCTATATTTGCTGGAGGCAATGGATCTATTTCTATTCTTGATTTATCTGGAAGTTTTGGTACAATTTTTATTTCTATTGCTTCAATCCTTTTATTTTGAGCTGTTGTACCAGCTTCTTCTCCATCATTTGCCCAATCTTGCCATCCTATATCTTGTACATGCGCTCTATATTGAATTGAATATTTATCTGTTCCTTCAAGCTTAATTCTTATTGCCTCAATTTTTAAATTCTGGCCTGTTGTTCCTGATTGTTCTCCATCTTCTACCCAATCTTCCCAACCTATATCTTGTACATGAGTTTGATATTTTATTTTTACTCCTTCTGGAACATTTTTTCCAACTATTTTAATTGCTTCAACTTTTCTTAATTGTCCTGTTGTTCCTGACATTTCTGGTTGATTTTTATATCCCATCCATCCAATATCCTGTACATGTGTTGTATATCTTACAGAAAATTCTCCATTATCTATCTTGTCAACAATTCTAATTTCAATACCTTCTAATCTCATATTTTTGCCTGTTGTTCCTGCAATTTCTCCATCTGTTTTCCATTCTTGCCATCCTTCTCCTTGAACAAAAGCTCTATATTGAACAGAATATTTTTCAATTTCGTTTGTATCATCTAATCTTATTTTTATTGCTTCTATCTTTTTATTTTGACCTGTTGTACCTGTTTCTTCGCCATTTCTTTTCCATTCGTTTTCCCAACCTATGTCTTGTATATGTGATTGATATTCAATATTTACTCCATCAAGATTTCTTAATTCTATGTTCATTGCTTCTATTTTTAGTCCTTGCCCAATTTTTCCAGATAAGTCTCCATCATAAAAATATTGTTGCCATCCTATATCTTGTACATGTGATCTATATTGAATTGTTACCTTTTTTGGAATTATTCTTATTTCAATTGCTTCGATTTTTACATTTTGTCCAATTACTCCAGCTACATCTCCATCTGTCTTCCATTCCATCCAACCTATATCTTGAACATGAGCTCTATATTCTACTGAATAATCTTCTGTACCTGTAAGCTCTATTTTTATTCCTTCCATTTTTCTGTTTTGTCCTGTTGTTCCAGACATTTCTCCATTAGCTTTTGTTTCTTGCCATCCTATTCCATTTAAATAAGACTGATATGTAATTCCAACATTTTCTGGTGCATTTAATAATTTAATTTTTACAGCTTCTACTTTTTTGTTTTTTCCTGTTGTTCCTGATTGGTCACCATTATAATTTGAAAAATCTTCTTCCCATCCTAAATCTTGTATATGTGAATTATATGCAACATATATGTGATTATCTACTTCTTCTGTAATTTCTGTTGCATTACTAAAAGTAATATTCGCACATATAATTGCTATCAAAATAATTACATAAAATAATTTTTTTATTTTTGACATTTCTCTTTTTCCCCTTTCGTTTTTATTCTTAAAAATTTTAAATAACCTATTATTGGAAAATGGAATAATACTATTTCTCTAATCATCTTTTTGCCTTGATTTTTTCCTGCTAAAATTTTAAAATATTTTTTTATATTCCAATTTACCTTTTTATTTTTTAAAATTTCTTTGTAATATTCTTTAGCTTTTTGTATAAATTGTCTATCTTCTTCATTTGATACATATTTATTACACATTTTTATTCCATCAGCATATGCCCTTGTTATTGCATCTTCTCTATATTTTAAATATGATTCATAATCACCTCCATTTTTTTCTTTCCATTTACTAATATTTTGAGATAAGCTTCTTCCACCAAAAACATTTGTATTATGCAATCTATAGTCAAATAAAGGTTCTTCTATATAACACATACCTTTTCCTTCATTTGCGATAAAAGCTGCAAGCCAATCATGTGCCATTGTCCATTTTTTAAATGGAACCATTTTATTTCTTACATCTTTTGTAATTATTTGAGAACATCCAATTCCTACACATCTTGAAATAGCTAATTTACTTTTTCCATTTACTAATGGTACATTTTTATATTTAAAATAATTTTCTTTTATTACTAGTCCATCTTCATCAATTTGTCTACAATTACAATAAACCATATCAACATTTTCTTGCTTGATTTTATCTAAGCTTTTTTGTACTTTATCTAAATGCCATATGTCATCATGGTCACAAAACATGATATAATTTGCTTTTGATTTTTTTAGTAAAAATTCAAAGTTTTTATTATATCCTAAATTTGTTTGTTGTAAAAAAAGTTTTATTCTATTATCTTTTTCTTCATATTCTTTTAGGATTTTTATAACATTTTCATCTTGAGAATTGTCATCACTTATATAGATTTTTAAATTTTTATGTGATTGCCTAAGTAGACTATTTATTTGTTTTCTAAGATATTTTTCGTTAGTATTATATGTTGTGACTAATATATCTACTAATTCTTCCTCCATTTTATTTCCTCTTTCTACATTCTATATACAATTCTAATTATAACATTGTTTCATTTTATTTGCATTATTTTTTTCAAATTTCTTATTTTTTTGACTTTTTAGCCATTTTGGTGTATAATTTAATTATGCTAAGCAAGTAGCTTAGTAAATTTTGAAAAAAGAGGTAACTACTATGTATCATCCCAGAAACTATTCGTGGCTCATCTCGCAGTGTTCTGGAGCTACCGAGCGTACTTTAACCGATAGTCCTTATTGGGATTACACACCTCCAAAGAGAGACACATCTGAGGATTCTAGCAATCCGTTCAAGATTGCTTTCTTTGAGCATAAAAGGAGAAAGTCGCTCAACGAAGAAGATTATGATATCGACTTCGAGAAGAAGCTCCGCGAAGTGACCGACCTTAAAGTGACCAAACCTGTTGGTTTGGATTATTACCTCGAACTCGCAGGTCTCAAGTAATTTCTTAGCCTGCACATTAAAAGGGGCCGAAGCTAAAAACTTCGGTCCCTTTATATTTTATATTCTTTTTCTAATTTTTCGTTAAAATATAATTTTGAAATTAATTTTAATTCTTCTAAAGCTTCATCTTTTAAATTAAATGAGTATAGTTTTTTAGGTGGAGACATTATTATATATTTTATTGCATTTATTGTACTTTCACTCATTTCTAAACAACTCTTATCTTGTTTTCCACAAATTTCACATTTAAACCCATTATCTTTTAAACTAAAATATTTTATATCTTCTTGTTGTTTACAGTTAACACATCCATCAATTCTAGGTGTAAATCCCAAAATGCAAAGTAGTTTTAACTTAAATGTACTTATTATTAAGTCCGGATTTTTATCTGTTTCTGATAAAACATATAATGTATTTAAAAACAATTGTAATATCCTATAACAATTTTCATTTTCTTCAGTTACATCTCTAATAATTTTAGTTATATATACTGCATTATTTAACTTATCCAAGTCTGTACGTAATTTGTAAAACACTTCAATTGTTTCACATGAATTAATATTATATGTGTTTGAACCTTTGTACATTAAATATTCTCCAAAACACAAAAACTGTGTACCTGCAAGTAAAGCACTTTTTTGTCTTCTTGCCCCTTTAGCAACACATGAAATTTTTCCAAGACCTGGTGTTAACATTGTAAGCATTTTATCATAATCGCCTAAATTGTTCTCCGATATTATTATTCCAGTCATTTTTATTGTTCCCACTTTGTTCCTCCGTTTGCTCTGACCATAATTCATCTTCATACTTCTTTGTCGCATTTTGTTCTAATATTTCTTTTTCTATTGATTGAATTTGTTTTAATTCTAAGAATGTGTTAACATCTCCTGTATTTTTAAATGCATCCCATGCTATTTTTTTAATCATAAGCTCACTTCCTCTAATTCTATCTTTCGCAATTCTTTCATAATTTATTCAAAAATATAAATATTAAATAAATAGCATTATTGTAGTTTGAAACGTTTTACTATATTATCATCATCTTGCCAGTCTTCTTTTACTTTTACCCATGTTTTTAAATTAACTTTTGTTCCAAAATTCTTTTCCATTTCAATTCTAGCTGACATACCTATATTTTTTAACATATTACCATTTTTTCCTATTATAATTCCTTTATGCGAATTTCTTAAACAATATATTGTTGCCTCTATATCATATAAAGGTTCTCCTTTTTGATTTTTTCTAAACTTCATTTTTTCTACTTCTACATAAATACCATGTGGTACTTCATCTTTCAAAAGTAGTAATGCTTTTTCTCTAATTGTTTCTTCAGCTAGTTGTCTCATTGTTTGATCTGTATATTCTTCTATATCATAATATGCAGGACCTGGTTTTAAGTTCTTTTCTATTTCGTCTAAAATTATATTTCTGTATTTTTCTTTTAATGAAGAAATTGGAATTACAGCTTCAAAATTGTATTCTTTGCTATACATTTCAATAAGTTTTAAAAGCTTTTCTTTTTTTACTAAATCTATTTTATTTATTATTAAAATTGCTTTTTTATTAGATTCCTTGATTTTTTCAAGAATCTTCATGTCTCCTCTTCCAATTTCTTCACTTGTTGCTTCTATAACAAATAGTATTAGGTCTATCTCTGCTAATGTTGCAAATGATGTTTCTACCATTGTTTCATTTAATTTTGTTTTTGGCTTATGAATTCCAGGAGTATCTATAAATATTATTTGTGAATTTTCTCTATTTACAATACCTCTTATTGCTGTACGAGTTGTTTGTACTTTATTGGCTGTTGCTGCAATTTTTTCACCTACAAGTAAATTTATCAATGTTGATTTTCCTACATTTGTCCTACCTAGTATTGCAACAAATCCTGATTTAAATTCTGACATCTTATTTTCCTTTCATTTTGCTAAACTAATTCTTTTACTGTATATTCAAATACATTTATCGCTTTTGAAATCAATTTTGATTCAACTTCTTCATTTTCAAGCTTTGCTATTCTAATTACTTTTTTTGAATCTAATTTTACATCTGTATTGGATAAATTTGCAATTATTCTTGTATCTCTGTCCATTCCCACTGGTAATGTTTTATTTTGGTTATCATAATAAACACAATTTGTAAATGCTATTACATTTATTCCTTTTTTCAAGTTTATCCTATATAAATTAATTTTGTTATCTTCAGTTTTGTTAATTGCATCTTGTATTTCCGCTTCAGCATCTAAATTAAATATATTTATTTTATTTGCATCTATATTGCTATCTTCTTCTGTCCACATATATACTGAAATATCTTCATTAAGTTTATTTTTTTCTAATGCTTCTTGTATTACTTTTATAGCGTTATTTAAGTCTGCCCTATAATTAACAGCTTTTGTAGATTTTGAAATTCTTAAAATAGAATATTTATTTTTTGGTTGCTCTCTGTGAGTTTTATTAGCTAATTTTTTTACTTTTCTAGTATCTTCAGATAGTCCTCCAAAAATATCTATTGCTTCTTCTTCTGTTATATCTTTGTCATTTTTTAAATCTTCTTTGATTTCTTTTAGCCATCTATCTACTTCTTTAGCTTCTGTTGTTTTAGTTTTTAGTTTATTCATTATTTCTATTTGATTTGTTGTAGCTAAATATATGCAGTCCAATTCGTCTTTTGTATAAATTTCTTGTTGAATTTTATCCATATTGATGCCAAATTCTTCAAAGTCTTCATCAAAGTCAAATACTTCTGAATGTGTTTTTACATTTATAGGCTCTTCTTCTCCTTCTTCTAAAGCTTGAACCTCATCTTTATTACTATATTTCCAAAATTCAAATATGCTTTTCTTATGTCTGTCTATTTCTTCTATATATGCTGTAGCATTTTCGATTTTTTTAAGCAAATTCACATTTTTCAATTTTATTGCATTTATATCCATAATGATATTTTTTAATTCATTTTCTTTTTCTAGTATTTTTTTACCTTTTTCTAATAATTCATCTAATGTATATTGTTTTTTTATGTTTTCTTCTATTTCATCATTTTGAATAATTTCCAGTTTTTCTTCTGTTTTTGGTTTTGTTACTTCTTTCTTATTTTTTGCTTTTTTTCCATATTTAAAATAATATTTTACTTTTCCGAAGAAACTTTTTTTACATTCTAGAAATGTAGAAATTTGTTTTTCTTTACTTAAATATTCTACTTCTAAATTTTGAGACTGTTCTTTAAATTTTTCTAATTTTTGAATTGCATCTTTTTTATCTTGTTTAATTTTTTTCTCTTTTTCTATAAATTTTTTATATTGCTCATTTATCCAGTCACTTAAATCATCATATTTTAGCTGTTTTCCTTCATAATAGAATTCTAATTCGGCTTGTTTGTCTATTTGAGTTTCAAATTTGTAATATGGTAAAAGTTCTGATTGCAATATAAACAATGCTTTTACTAATTTAAAAAACTTATTTGCCTCTATTTGATTTGAAAGTTTAACTTTATATTCAGATTTTATTTTATTATATATTTCTGTTTGCCCTACTACTTGCAAACTTACTTTTCCATTTTTGTCATATACTTCATATATTGATGGCCAATCATTTGTAAATACCCATAAATAATTTTCTAGGCTTTGAATTTCTGTTTTATTTAGTAATTGTTTTGAATAGTCTGCATTTGTGATTGGTACAAATATTTTACCTGCCTTCTTTTTTTCTAGTTGTTTTTTCAATACATAAAAAAATGTTGAATAATCTTTATCTTCTATTGGTACTATCATAAAATATTTATCTGTTGATTGTGAATAATATATTTGCCATAGATAATTTCCTGAATATCTAACTTTAAATGGTATTTTTTTGGTTAGTGCTTGTTGTTCTTTTTCTATTTCTTCTATTTCTTCTATTTTTACTTCGTTTAACATTCTTAAAAATATCTCACGGTTGTCTATGTCGTCTTCATTGCTTGGTTCTAAATATTCTATCAAAGGTTTTGCTTGTGCATATTTATCATTTGTGTCATCTAGTCTATTTGTTGGTGATAGTAATATTTCGATTTCTTTTGGAGACACATATCTATATTGTCTGTATTTTTTTTCATCAAAACCAGTACTAGGCTTAAATTCTAAGTCTTCTACTAATTTTAGTGTCTCTGGTATTGCATCTAGGTCTAGTCCTATATATTCTAATTTTGCTTTTAATTGTTTGTCTTTAATGCTACTTTTCAAACTAGATTCTCCTTTCGTAGATTTTCATATATATTGTACTATTCAACTAAAAAAATAGCAAGATTTTTTCTTGCTATTTTTTGATTTTTTTGGTAGCGAAGGGTGGAAATGCTTGGGGCTGTTCTATTTTTTTCTCAACATTGCTAATTATTTATTTAAAGCCATTTTGAAAAACATCTTTTCTAATCATTTCTAAACTATGCTAAACTCGGTGGCTAAAAAGTGGCTAAATTTGTGTACTAATTTTTGTAAATTAAAAACCTCTCTATTTCGCTATATATGTCAGCAATATGAAAATCTTTACAAATTTTCTTTAATAGATTAATGTAGTTTTCTCCTTTTTTATATTCTGCACTTAATTGTTTAACTATATCTTTTTTCATATATCATCTTCTCCTTTTCTTTTGTGTGTATTTTTATTATGCTATTTGTATAAGATTTTAATATGGTATTTTATTGTAAGATTTTATAAGAATTTGTAGTATTAAATAAGAAGTCTACTCGACTTCTCTTGCCAGTTTTATTATTTTTCTAAAATTTCTTGTTTGACTTATGTATTTTAAACTTTCTGCAGATAAAATTAAATAGTTTTTTACTAATTCATTATATTGCTTTTCGTTTTTAATATTAAAAGTTTTTATCATTTGTAGAGATTTTTTGTATTGTTCTTCCATATGTATCATCTCCTTAATAATATTATAGCACATTATGTAAAATTAGTCTGTCGAAATTTGTCAAATAAAAATAAGAACTAGTTTATGGCTAGTTCTTTTTATTATTTCTTATATGTATTTATCTGTAATTTTTGATATACACTTGCTACAATCTTTGTTACTATTATAATTTCTATCAAGTTCATGTTTTCCTGTAGTTACATTGTATGCATTTATTCCTAAATGATATAAGTCTATTAAATATAAATCAATATATCCGTTTTCGCTTATATTCACAAACAACCTAATACCTTTATATCTTTTCTCTTTTTCTTTTAAATGTCGGACAGGTATTAATTCATTTATACTTGGAACACAAGCAATATCTTTTAAATTATTGGTTTTCATTATAATTCTTTTTAATCTTTGAGTTTCTGGCGAAATCTCACTATAATAATTTTCTTCTAATTGAAATTCTTCTAATAAATCATATTCATCATAATATAACTTTTCAAAAAGTTGCTCTAATATTTTATAATAAGTATTTTCGCCATAACTTCTTATATAATTTGTAAACTTTTCTTCTTCAATATTATCAGAATGCCAGTTACCATTAAATTCAAACTTTTTAAAATGAAATGGTTTAGAATCAATTACTTTATATTTTTCTCGTGTAATTTTTTGTATTGTATGTTTAAATTCGTTTCCTTTATTTTTAGATTCAATTTGTTCTAGTCTACTTTGAAACGTATTCACTTATTATTTCCTCTTTAGGAATTTCTCTATTATGTCTTTCATCACTTTCAACGTAATTCCTTTTCCAACATTCATCTTCATGAGAAATTCTTACTAATCCAAAATCATCTATTTCAAATAATTGATCCAATAGATTATCTATAAATTCTTTCTTTTCTATTTCATTTTCTAAATAATTCTCATCAGGTTCTCTATCTAATAATCCCATTTTTTCTGCATTAAAAACGTTAGGAACAACAGGACCATATGTCCAAGCTTCTATTCTATCATTAAATAAGAACTCATTATAATCAGAATAATCTACTTCTACACTGTCTTGGTTTTCTTTGTTTTTTCTAATAAATTGTCCCCAATATGCAAATAGAAAATATAATGATTTTTGTAACTTTATTGGCGAAATTATTCTGTTTGTAATATTCTTTTCGTAATTTAAATGTCTTTTTCTTACGTATAAGGCTAGTTTAATTGCTTCTGATGGTTCATTATTAAAACCTTCAATCATTTTCATTGTTATTCCCCCTATACATATAATATAATTTTAAGCATTTTTGTCAATTGTTTTAACAAAAATTTAATCTAATTGTAATATTTTTGTAATATTTTATCATAGATTGTAATATATGTCAACTTTTAACAAACATATTTTTGCTTTTATATTATATGCATTTTTTATTATTTTATTCTACTTTTTCAAAAAAATCGACCTCTCACAATCCGTTTTAAGACGTTTTTATTTTAAGTTAATATACTTATATACCTTGTTTTTTATGTATTTAAAAAAATTTTTTAAATTTTCTAATTTTAAAAAAAATTGCTTGACATACTGTGCATAGTATGTTATAATAATAATCAGAAAGGAGGTAATACATATGCAAAAGAAAAATTTTATTAAAAAAGTGCTTATCTATCTAGCACATAGACAAGCACAAAAACAAGACTTAATAAGAAAACAAAATAACCGTATACAACATAGTTTAATTATTAAAGACTTGTAAGCTAGAGAGGATAATTCCTCTCTTGCATATATAAATTATATAATATATAATATAAAAAATCAAGGAGGAGTTTAAAATGGCAAGAAATTATGAAAAAGAAAGAAAATGGCAATTAGAAAAATACGACCAAATTAGAGCAAACATAGATAAGGATTTAGGAATAGAATTAAGAAATAAATTAAAAGAAGAAGGCAAATCTATAGCTAGTTGGGTTACAGAAAATGCAAAAAAATATTTGAAAAAAAATTAAAAATATATTGACGCACTATGCATAGTATGATATAATAATATTATCTATTTTAAGAAAGGATTTGATTTATTATGATAAAAAATTTAAAAGAAGTTAAAAAAATATTAGAGGAAAATAATTTAAATGAAAATATCTTAGATGAGGCAATAAAACAAATAAATGAATGTTGCAGTTATAATAAAGACGGAATATATCATGCAGAATTAAAAAATTTTGAAATGACAATAAAAAGAATAACAACATTCTATGACGAAAACGGAAATGTAATGACTGACAATATAGAAGACTTTGCAGAAGCAAAAGATGAAGATACTGTTTTGGATATCACTATCGACGGAAAAGTTTATAATTTTTAATAAAAAAGCTAGACTAGAAATTAATCTAATCTAGCTTTTATTTTTTATACTACTTCAATTTTAAATGCTTCTATTCTTAACAATTTTCCTTGTGTGCCTAAATGTAATTCAGTACCTTCTGATACTGGCATCCATCCTACATCTCTAATATGTTCAGAAGCCCTTAATCGTTTATTTGATTTTATATCTATAGCTTCTATTTGTCTGTTTTGACCAGTAGTTCCTGCTTGCTCTCCGTTTGATACCCATTCGCCCCAGCCAATGTCTTGCATATGTACTCTGTATGAGATATCCAATCCATTGTTGCCCTTTAGCTTAATTGCCTCAATTTGTTTGCATTGACCAGTTGTTCCTGCTTCTTCTCCAGCATTTTTCCATTCTTGCCAACCTATATCTTGCACATGCACTTGATACTGTAAATCAGGAAGTTTTACTTCTTCTATTTTAGATTGATCGTTTGGTCTTAATACACCTAATACATTTGTGTATTTATGATATACTTTTTTCATTTCTTTTCCGTTCCAATTTTGGTCGTAAGAATAGAAATATATTTTAGTACCTTCCCCAGTTGCAATTGCGACATGACCACAGCCGTTACCTTGTGCTGTACTCCATACTACAATATCTCCTTTTTGAGGAATAAAGTCTGGTGTATTTGCTATTCTTGTAAAATTATTTTTTAGAATAGCAACTTTATCATAGTTATCATAGTAGACATGAGCATTTCCTATAGCTCCTATTTTTAAATTAAATACTTTATCTAAATATAACTTAATTAAGTCTACGCATTGTGGGCCATATCCCCCATCATAATCAGTTGCTTTTCCTAAATATGTGTTTACAAATTCATTATAGTTCATATTTTATTGGTCCTCCTTGTTTTTTAAGATATCTCCTATTTTCCCTAAATCTAATCCTGCTTTTTTTAAATTCTCTAATATAGACATTACTTCCATTATGCATATATATACTGTTATGAATTGTGCTACAGCTGGAATTCCAAAAGCAAATTGGACTACATATCCTATTATAATAGCTACTATTAACAAGCATTTATGTAATAGACCTTCACGCATAATTTGGCTATCTACATTTTTATTTATAACTGCTTGTATGTAACCAGTTAAAATATCTAATCCACTAAAAATTAGTGGTGTTATAACCTGCCAAATAATATTGCTAAACGTTAAAGTTTGCATTAATTCTTCCATTATTCTTATACCTCACTTTCTTGATTATCTTCTACAACTTCTTCCCAACCTGCTGGATAAACATCTGGAGCCCATACACAACCATTCATTTTGCATATATATTTTTTACCGTTGTATGTGATTTTGTCTCCTATATGGTATGCATCATGTGCGCCTGTTGGTTGCTTGTACTCTGGATATTCATCTTCTATAGGTTCTTCTGGCTCTGTTGGTTCGTTTTCTGCTTTTTCTAATGCTACTATTCTTGCTTCTAGCTCGTCCATTCTTGTATTTACATTATTAATTTGCTCTTGTAATGGAGCATAACTATTTTCTGCTACCGCATTTTCTCTTGCAAGTTCATCTAATTGTGCTTTTTCTTCTTCTGTTATTGCACTTTCTATCCACATTTTATTAATTTTATATAAAATATCTTTTAGTTAAAAATCTTTTGTATTTATTACATTTTTTATAATTTCAAACATATTCTTTTCCTCCTATTCTGCAATTAATTGCTCTTGAATATTATTTATTACAGATTTTAAATCTACATTTGTATTTGTCTTTATAATCGCTCCTACCTCATCTTCAGTATAGACATTTGTTACTTCCTCATATGTATGTGCTTCTTTTTCTATCTTATCTAAAACTTCTATTTGTTCTGGTGTGCAATCTAAGTATATTGGTTTTGCTAGTTCGTAATCAAATTCTACGTTATTTTCTGTTAAAAATTCTTTTAATTTATCTGCTGTATCATAATTTTTATTATAAGTTCCCAAAGAAAATGATTGTCCATTCTCCCATCCACAAATGCCTTCTTTGTTATTCCACCTACTATCTCCATATTTGAAATAATTAGATAATATTCTTATATAAGAGCCACCTTTTTTATTTGCAATTTGTAAATTAACATTGTATCTATAAAAACCTTCTACTCCAGATACTGCACCACCACTTACAACAATATTAGAAATATCTTTAGAGTATACTGTTCCTATTGTATGTATTTCTTTCCATTGCCCATCTAATTTTACAAATTTATCTCCAGAAAACATACGTTGCTGAACAGGTATAATGTAGTTTTGCTCTTCGTTTGTAACAATATCTGTAGCATTATCTAGCTCAATTTGAAATTTAAGCTTAGCATTATTTAAAGTAATTCCAGAAGCTATCCACAAATAAACTACTGCTTCTTTATCTTCTTCTAATATAAAATTTTTATCTCTATGTTTTGCACTAAAAACACTTTCTAAATATACTATTTCACCAGAATTATAGCTTTTTCTTATGTATGCACTTGCATTTAAAGTTTGCGTACTAGATAAATTATCTACACTAAAGTTGTAGTTTCCTTTTCTAAACATACTTCTTTCAAATAGGTTTCTTGCTTGCATAATAAAATTATTTTTATTTAATCCTATATAAATCGCAGATGTTGTTGTTCCATTCAAAGTTAAAATTCCGTCTTTGTCTGTTGTTACAGTCATTCCTGCTTTAGTTACCGTAGAATTTTTTTGAATATGTAAAACATTTTTGTTAGTTATATTTAATTCTATACAACCTTGTCCATAATTGCTATATGGTGTTGGTTGTCCTTCTTTATCTGCTACTTCTTCTATTTTTATACCTTTTATAACTTTGTTTGCATATGTGCTTAATCCCGAACTATTTGCTACTATTTTTGCTTTAACAAGTTCTGTAGCATTTGTATACATTTTAGCTATTCCGTTCGGAATATTAGCACTCTGTGTTCCGTCTGATTTATAAGCATATAGCATAAAATTAGAATTATTTACTGCTACAGATATCCCGTCTTCAAAATAGATTTTTGCTACATAATATTTATTAGCCTCTAATTTTAAGTCTACTTTTTCTAAAGCATTATAATTTTGTTGTGTTACAACAAACCCCTTGTAAGCCTCGTCATTAAATACATTTATATTGCTTCCAGCTGCTTTAACCTCGCTTGGATAATAAAACGAAGGGCTTTCTCCATATTTTTCATATTTGAAATCCT